>Ga0302325_10001614_pt1 | contig 57142 bp, 48 predicted proteins | sample Palsa_T0_2_FD_201948 | JGI IMG/M metagenome (GOLD analysis project Ga0302325, IMG submission 201948) | Peat permafrost microbial communities from Stordalen Mire near Abisko, Sweden - Palsa_T0_2 | ecosystem: Environmental > Terrestrial > Soil > Palsa > Peat permafrost | place: Sweden: Abisko... | reverse complement strand
GGACTGATGGCGCTAGTGGGCTTGCTCGTCCTGCTGATGCTGCGCAGCGAGCGGGAGGGATTGGTATGAAGCGCTGGCTGGCTTTGTATGCCGCCGCGGTGTACCTCTTCTTGCATTTGCCGCTGGTGATTCTAGCCGTTTTCAGCTTTAATTCGTCGCGCTTCACGGTGTGGCAGGGTTTCTCACTGCAGTGGTATCGCGCGATTTTTCAGGACCAGCAGCTTGCCGAATCCGCTTGGAACAGCGTGATCATCGCGGTGGTGTCCACTATTCTTTCCACGGCGGCCGGAACGCTGTGCGCGTATGGCTTGTGGAAGCGCGGCTCGAAGCTGCTTTCCGGCTCGCTCTACCTTTCGCTGGTGACGCCCGAGATCGTCATGGGAATCTCGCTGCTGGCGCTTTTTCAGTGGTCGTTCCGCTGGCTGCACTGGCGGCTGGGGCTGTACACGGTGATTCTGGCGCACGTGGCGTTCTCGATCGCTTACGTGGTGATTGTGATCGCCGCGCGCCTGCGCACCTTCAGCCCCGCGCTGGAGGAGGCCGCGCTCGACCTGGGCGCGACGGAATGGCAGGCCTTCCGGTTCGTGACGCTGCCGGCGCTGCTGCCCGGCATCGTGGCCGCCGCGCTGCTGGCGCTTACGGTTTCGTTCGACGATTATGTGATCACCAGCATGGTGGCGGGCGTGGATTCGGAAACGTTGCCGATGGTGATTTATGCCATGGCGCGGCGCGGCGCAAGTCCCGTGATCAATGCGATTTCGGCTTTGATTGTGGTGGTATTCGGCGCGCTGGTGCTGATCTCCGAACGGGTGCGCGAGGCATGAGGCGAAACCCGAATTGCCTCCAAAACCGACGCACGTTTCTGATGGGCGTCGCCGGGCTGGCCGGATGCGCGCGCGGGCGGCCGCGGCTCAACGTCTACAACTGGTCGAACTACGTGGCGCCGGATACCATCGCCAATTTCGAAGCCGAGTTCGGCGTGCGCGTACGCTACGCCACTTACGAGAGCAACGAAGAGATGCTGGCCAAAGTGTTGAGTGGCAACTCGGGTTGGGACGTGGTTTTCCCGACGCACAACCGCATTCAGCCGATGCGCCAGTATGGGCTGCTGGCGCGGCTCGATCACGCGCGCCTGCCCAATCTTCCGAATCTGGAGCCGCGCTTCCAAAGCCCGCCATGGGACCCGCGCCTGGAATACTGCGTCCCGTATATGTGGGGCGCCACGGGTATCGCGTACAACCGGTCGGCCACGCCCGCGCCCGCCGCCTGGGCCGACCTGTGGAGCGCGCGATTCAAAGGCCGGCTGACCATGCTGGACGATCCGGAAGAGGTGTTGGGGGCGTGTCTGCTGAAGCTGCGGCTTTCGTACAACTCGACGGACGACGCCAGCCTGCGCCGCGCGGAGCACGAGGCCATTGCGCAGAAACCGCTGCTGCGCGCCTATTTGAACGCCGAGTTTCGCGACCAACTGGTGGCCGGCGATATCCTGGTGGCGCATTCCTGGGCGACCACCGCGCAGCAGGCCATCGACGCTGCGTCGCAGCTTGCTTTCGCCTATCCGGCCGAAGGTTTTCCGCTGTACGGCGATAACGCTGTGGTGCTGCGCGAGAGCGGCCGTGCGGAACTGGCGCATGCGTTCATCGACTACCTGCTGCGCGCGCCGGTGGCGGCGGCCATTGTGCAGACCTCCCGAACGGCAACGGCAAACGGCGCGGCGCAGGTGTTACTGCCGGAAATGTTACGGCGCAATACGACGCTTTTTCCGTCGGCCGAGACGATGACGCGCGGGCAATGGATCGCCACCATGCCCAGCAATACGCAACGGCTGCGGGACAGGATGTGGACGGAGATCAAGTCGGCGTGACTCCAGTGGGGCAGGCTCGTAGCCCGCCCAACGCGCATCGCGTCTTTCTCATAGCCAGTCACTCATCCAGCCGCCAAATCTTCCCAACCTTATCAACCACATGCAGCCCTCACCCCCAAATCCCCCTAACCCATGCCCCACAATAGAATCGACAGGCAGGGATTTGCGGTCTCCTATCGCCGATTCCAAATCGCCCGACCCGTTACAGCATGTAACGGAATGTTACGCAAAGGACCCCTTATCATGACCACAGCCCAAACCAACGCCAACAGGCAAAACGCGAAGAAAAGCACCGGACCCCGCACCCCCCAAGGCAAAACCATCTCCAGCCGCAACAGCCTGGTCCACGGCATGACCTCCGGCAAATTCCTCCCGCCCGATGCCGATCCCCAGGAATTCTTCCAGCTCCTCGACCAGTTCCGCGCCCGGTTCCAACCCTTCGACGAGGTCGAGGACGCCCTGGTCGAACCCCTGGTCGCCGCCGAATTCAAAATGCGCTCCGTCCGCTACCTCGACGCCGGCCTGTTCCACTATCAGGCCGAAACCAATCCCATGCCGGAGCAGTTCAACAAGGCGGGCCGCTCCAACTCCCTGGCCTGGGCCTTCCATGGCGATTCCGCATACTACAACTCCTTCTCCAAGCTCATGCGCTACGAGGGCTTCCTGCAGCGCGAGTTCTCCCGCGCCCTTCGCGACCTGTCCATGCTACAGGCTGACCGCCGCGCCCAAACCCAAGCCGAAGCCGCCCCACCCGCCTTTGCCGAGCCGGAATCTCCTGCAGCCTCACCAAAAACCGAAGAAACGAATCGAACCCAATTTCCCGGCCGCACCGCCGCTCCGGGCCGTGGTTTCGAGGCCGATCCACCCCAAAATCCCAACCTGATTCCCTTCCCAGTCGTCACCGGAGGCTCCCCAAAGCGCTAACCTGACCCGAAGGCCCTCCAATCCCGCCCTCGACCCGCCCCCTACGCGTGTGCTTTCTGGTGGCCCGTGGTGCTGCGCGAGAGCGGCCGTGCGGGACTGGCGCACGCGTTCATCGATTACCTGCTGCGCGCGCCGGTGGCGGCGGCCATTGTGCAGACCTCCCGAACGGTAGCGGCGAATGGCGCGGCGCAAGCGTTGCTGCCGGAAGCGCTGCGGCGCAATACGACGCTTTTTCCGTCAGCCGACACGATCACGCGCGGGCAATGGATCGCCACCATGCCCAGCAATACGCAACGGCTGCGGGGCAGGATGTGGACGGAGATCAAGTCGGCCTGAGCAGCGCTAAACGCGGGCTGGGTAGGGTTAGGATTTTGCAGATTCCTCGGATCCAGCGGTTTAGAGGAGTACGACATGGCAATTCCGTATTACCACGTTGATGCATTCACGGGCGAGCTGTCTGCAGGTAACCCGGCGGGGGTCTGGAACCCTTCCGCTTTTCTCGCGGATCGCGTCATGCAGAAAATTGCGGCTGAGAACAGGCACAGCGGGACCGCTTTGTTCATCAGGAAGTCCCCCCCGTGCCGGCGCCGCTTTCCGGGAGCCAGCCATCAGCCGCCACACAGGGCCCGCCCGACGGGGGGAGACGACGGCGTTGTTTGCCAATATCGGTAGCAGTCGTACTGGAGTGTCCACGGAAGACGGAGCGCTCCGCCTTGAGACGGGGCGGCCTTGAGCGCGACGCCAGATCACAGCACCAGGAAGGGCACGTTGCTCAGCAGCGTGCCGCTTGGTGTGGTCACCTGGATTTTGCCGCGCGTCGCGCCGGATGGGACGGTGGCGGTCATGGCGGTAGGCGAGAGGATCGTAAATGCGGCCGGCGTTCCGTTGAAGGTGACGCTGGTTGCGCCCGTCAGATCGGTTCCCAGTATATGAATAGTATCTCCCGCTTCTCCGAAGGAGGGGAGGGTTTTCACTAAGGGACCCAGACCCATGGACAGCCGAAAAATGGTGCCACAGCCGTATGACAGGCAGTTGTCGTTGTTACCACCCTCAGAGGTAGCGCCGTAGAGGTTCCCGTCCGTGCACTGAACCAACCCGCTGAGCGGGTAAGCGCCGTCCGTAAAGTCGAAGCTGTGCAGCGATGTCAAATTGCCTTCCGGGGTGAGCTTAAAAATCGTGCCATAGTTGTTGGTTCCTCCTTCGAAGGTTGTTCCATAGAAGTTCCCGTCGGTGGCCAAAACCAGCTCGTCTTCTGGGGCCGCACCGTCGGCGCTGCTGAAGCTATGCAGCGTTGTCAGCGCACCCTCTCGAGTGACCTTGAAGACTGTGCCACAGCCAAAAGCGCATTGTGAGCTCGCCCCGCCTCCGGCAGTCGTGCCGCAGAAGTCTCCGTCGCCGGCATGAAGCAGCCCGGCATAAGGGTACCCGCCGTCTGGTCCGCTGAAGCTGTACAGCGTCGTCACGTTGCCTTTATGTGTGATTTGGAAGATCGTTCCCAGGCTACCGTAGCCATCGCCCTCATAGGTGGCGCCATAAAACTTTCCATCGGCGGCGGTTAGCCCGAAGGGTTCGGCGCCTACAGAGGATTGCTGGAAGCTGAAGGCGTAGATGGTCGTCAATTCGCCGCGCGGAGTGGCCTCAAAAACCGTACCCCCGCCGCCTGGCCCGCCGGCGCTTGTCGTTCCGTGGAGATGCCCATCGATAGTCTGAACCACGCCTGCGAACGGGCCGTTGCCGTCGGTATAGTCGAAGCTGTGCAGCGTTGTCAGCGTCCCCCCTGGAGTGATTTCGAATACCGTGCCATTGTTGTGGGCCCCCCCTAGGTATGTCGTTCCGTAGAAGTTCCCCTCGCTCGTTTGAAACAGCCCAGCAAGCGGCTCGACACCGTGAGACCCATCGAAGCTGTACAGTATCGTCAACGAGCCTCCTGGTGTGATTTTGAAGACCGTACCCTGGCCGGTAGCTCCGCCAGACCCGGTTGTCCCGTACAGATTTCCATCAAAGCCCTGTACGAGAGACGTATTATAGACGCCCTCGGCGCCGTTAGTTCCGTTGAAATCCACCAGTGTGGTAAACGTTTGTGCAGGCGAGGAGAAAGTGGTCGCTGCGCACAGCAGAAGTGCCGCGTAAATATCATTCCACCAGCTGCGATTATTCACGTGTCCTCCTTGCGGCATCAATGTTCCGATTATAAGCTGACTCTAAGCTGACCACATGGGTATTTCAACGGAAGCTCGCCAGAACATGTTCAGAGTAATAAACACGTATCGCAGAAGAAAGTTGCGGAAGAATTCAGGCGGACGAAAAAGAGCCGGTTTCTGCGCCGTTCGCCATGTGATCCGAGCGAGTTGCAGCGAAATTGCAACTTGCCGGCGCCTGGGGGTAGCGATCGGGAAACTCGGCGACAGCACGGGAGAGCTGTCCGAGTGGAACGATCTGGCCTGTAGCGGTCTGGTCATCACCCGATACGCCGACGGCTAGTCGGTGCGGCGGTCAACGAGCTTACGTCGCGGTCGGATTTTGGTCTGACCTATTTGTTAGAGAAATAGGTCGCTCGCATTTCAACTAAAGCACGCAAGCTCACAAGCTGCCGGCCGGTTTGTAAACAATTCCAGCCTCTCCGCCACCACCCGCCGTCAAGCTTTGTCAGAGTCTCAACGATGCTCGTGGATAATCTTTCCGAAGAGTTGTCCACCGTAGTTCTTGCCGCTCCAGGTTCCGGCATATTGGTCCCGGTACAGGACGACGCGGGCTGTGTAGGTTCCAACCCCGGGTATATACACGTCCGTCAGCGTGATCACCGGCGTGTCACCCGCCCATCTGATCACGACCGGGATCGGAAAGGGGATTTCGCGCGCGCCCAGTTTCATCCGCGTCTTAATGAGCCAGGTTTCACTGCCGATCCTGGAAATGGCGTCAATGGCATAGCGTTCCTCGCCGGATACGCCGTCTCGATTCAAAAGGGTTGAGTGGCCCGCCAGAGTGGCGCCCGCCATCATCGCTTGGAATTGTCTGTCGAGATTCTCTTGGTTACTCGTGCCGCTCTTTTTGGAGCAGCCGCTCAATAACGAGATCGAGACAACTAAAGCCAGCGACAGTGAGGCCTTCATTTCTTAACCTCGATGGTGGCCTGTGCCGCCGCCTGCCACGTCGCGACGCGCGACGGCATACGAACATACCAGGAACTGATTCCCAGAATCGCGACGATGCCGGCCAATCCGTAGAAGAGCGAATCGTAAGAGCCGGTCCGGCGAAAGGTCTCAGCCAGCAGGAGGGGGCCTACCGCCGAGGCGAGTACGGTCATTGTCTGTGCGCTGCCCTGAATACGTCCCAGGTGCGTGCGCCCGAAGGCTTGCCCCCACACTGAGAAGAACACCACCGTTACGACGCCGCCCGCAGCACCCATGGTGACTCCATAAAGCACAACTTGCAGCTGGGTCTGCACCAAAGGCAACGCGATCAGGGCTCCGCCGAGTACGGCCATGCCCAGTCCCATCAGCCGCTGAATCGGCCAGCGGGATGCCAGCCAACCGCCTCCGAAATTCGCCAGCAGCCCGACCAAGGCGCTAATCGCCAGGACCAGGTGGTAAGTGGAAGCGTCGAATCCGCGCTCGGCGAGGATGGATTCATTGAAGAGTGCGATGCCGGAATACACGAGTCCGAAAACGGAGCTTGAGAGCGAGAACACCCAGAACGCCGGCGTGAGAAGCGCTTCGCGCAAGGTGAAGTCGGACGATTGGCAGGCTTGCGCGCCATCGTCGCCGTCGAGTGCGAGCCCCTCATCCTCGGGTTGATCGCGCACCAGAAACCATGCCAGCGGCATCAGAATGATGAGCAGGACGCCGCCAACCACGGCCCACGTTCCGCGCCAGCCGAACCGGAGCACTGCCTGGCCAACGGACGGAAACGCGGCTATGAATCCGATCCCGACCAGCAAAGAGTAGACACCCATCGCCTGGTTCAACTTGCGGGCGAACCACTTTCCGACCAGCGCCAGGCTCTCCACCGACAGCGCGCTCTGGCCGAAACCGCGTGTCAGCGTTATCGCGATGCACAGACCAAATGTGGAAGTCACGCGGCTCATCACGACGACGGTTGCACCCAACGCCAATAGCGTACTCGTCATCGCGATTCGAGAGCCCAAGCGATCGATGAGCCGCCCGTATGGCAAGCAGAAGGCCGCACCGATGAGCGTGGCCCAAAGATTGATCGTGGCGTAGGTAACGCGATCGGTGTGGAGATCCCGGAGCAGGGATTCCGTCACGAGCCCCAGCCCTTGGGTTCGGCCGGGGAGGGTTCCCACCATGGCCAGCGCAGCGACGACGAGAATCGCCCAGCCGTAGTAAATTGACCTTGATCCGGTACGTGACATTTGCCGTGATTACTGTCTTAGTCGTCTGCGGGCGGTTCGTCTCGCGCTGGCAGCAGATCTCCCGTGCCCCCGGCACTGTACCTCCGGAAAGGAACTGGAAATCGACTCCCGCTGAGCTTCTGGATAGCACCTGCCAGTCTTGCATGTTCAACTGAAGCGACCGGAAGTTTCGGCTACGAAGGCAGTTTATCACGCAACGCCCGTTGGACAGATGCCCAGGGCCATTCGCTCGCGGGAAAGGCGGCGCGAGCAGCTGTGGGAGGCGGTATCGGCGCTCTCCTGGAGTTGCCCCAGGGCGCGGCGCCGTGCGGCAGGCGCTGCAGTTCCCGGTTGAGGTCATCCCAATCCGGGGCAAGCCGCCTTGCAAATGGGCCGCGTGGCCTCCGCCATGCGGCCGGCTAGCGCCTCACGGTAGCCATCTTCGGGCTGCTGAGCCAGATCTTCGATAATTTCCGCCTCGCGATTCGGGGCGTAAACCGCGCAGACGCAAATTCTCGCGGATATGTTTCGTCCACTCAAGCATGTTCTCCTCCCAGGATCTGGTTGACGGCACCGGTGAGATCCTCCCACGCCCTGCGCTGTCGCACCAGCGCGACGCGCCCTTGCGCGGTCAGCCTGTAGAAGCGGCGGCGCTAACCGGCTTCTCCACCCGCCTGCCAAGAATCAAGCTCCGCGCCTCCAGACGGCAGAGAATCGGGTACGGCGAGCCCACCCGAAACTGAAGCCGCCCCCCCCCGAACCCGGCCTCGAATCTTCGTTAAGTCCCTGTTTTACAGCCGTGGAACACTCGCCGGCATCTCCGCGCCCCCGACGTTTCACGTATCGCTCGCAACAAATCGCGCTCATAAAAAACTTTTCTGTGACATCCGGCTCCGCTTAGGATACAATCCGGGAATCGGGGGGGGTGTGAGGTAAATGCGTGCGTGCCCGTTCTTAACTGGGTTACCGGGGCTAGTGTCTTCAGGCTGTAGTCGCTCAATGGGAGGAGAGTTCATGCAGAGGTTCGGAGTTCTTGCTATAGTGTTGTGCCTTATCGTCGGCTTGGCTCCTTTATGCGCGCAATCGACGACCGGTGCCATCGTTGGAACGGTAACTGACCCGAGCGGCGCGATCATTGCGGGCGCAACCGTCACGATCACCAACATGGGCACCAATATTGCTGTGAAAACCACGACGGACGCGTCCGGCGAGTACGTGGTGACCCCGCTCGAAGTCGGCAAGTATTCCGTAGCTGTTGAGGCCACGGGATTCAAGCGTTCGATCCGGTCGGATGTTCAAGTGAATGTACAGGACCGCGTGCGGGTGGATGGCCGGCTCGAGGTCGGCCAAGCTTCGGAAACGGTTGAGGTTCAGGCAGCGGCCCCCGTCCTGGAGACAGACACCTCCTACCTGGGCGAGGTGGTGGACAGCCAGAGGATCGTGGACCTGCCGCTGAACGGCCGGTTCTTTACGCGGCTGGCGGTTCTGACGGCCGGAACGGCGCCAACACCGGCGGGCGCCCGCGACGAGAACACCGGCGGATTCAGCGCCAACGGCGTGCGGCCTTACCAGAATAACTACATTCTTGATGGAGTGGACAACAACAGCCTCTCCGAGGATTTGAGCAGCCAGGCGAGCTTCGTCGTCGGGCCGCCGCCGGATGCCATTCAGGAGTTCAAGGTACAGACCAACTCGATGAGCGCGGAGTTCGGCCGGTCGGGCGGCGCGGTGCTGAACGTGACCATCAAATCCGGCACCAACGGCCTGCACGGGACGATGTATGAATTCCTGCGCAACAGCGACATGGACGCCAACAATTTCTTCAACAATGCCAACGGCGCCCCGATCGCGCCATTCAAGCAGAATCAATTCGGGTTCAGCACCGGAGGGCCGGTCCTGATTCCGAAGGTTTACAACGGCAAGAACAGAACGTTTTTCTTCTTTGACTACCAAGGGACCCGCATCCGTACGGGCCAAACGTTTTTGGCCACTGTACCCACGGACGCCATGCGGCAGGGCAATTTCTCGCCCGTGAGCGGCGTCCCATTTAACACGATCTACGACCCGAATACGGGGACGATAAACTCCTCGGGAGACGCGGAGGGACGCTCGCCGTTCCCCGGGAACATCATTCCCCAAACGCGTTGGAACCCTATTGCCGCCAAGTTGTTGAGCATGTTCCCCGAGCCGGACACGCCCGGCCAGTTTAACAATTTCGGGCCCGCGAACAATTACCTGAGCAATCCGGTCGAGCCCAACGACGTGAATCAGATCGATCTGCGCATCGACCAGAGGATTTCGGATTCGGATTCGATCTTCGGGCGGTTTAGCTGGTCGAACGAGAGAGACGTCCCGCCGGGCGACATTCCGCCGCCGCTCGATGCGGCATCGTTTTCGTCGGGTGTGTTCCTGCAAAAGCCGCGCAACGTGGTGGTCAGTGAGACGCACATCTTTACACCGCGGCTGGTCAACGACCTGCGCTTGGGGTATACACAGAACGAGTCGGACCGGCTGCAGTTCAACTCCACGATTGACGAATCTGCGCAGCTTGGTATTCCCGGGATTCCATTCGCCTCCAACAATGGCGGTCTGCCGCAGTTCGGCGTTTCCGGGCTCAGCAGCTTCGGCAGCTCGGAGTATCAGCCGACGGTGGAAAAGCAGGTGATCGAACAGCTGATTGACAGCCTGACGCTGATTCGCGGCCGGCACACCATTCAATTCGGCGTGGAGCTGAAACCGCGGGTGGACTTTTCCATCCTGCAGCCGCCGGTTCCCCGCGGATATCTGGGCTTCAGCGGTACGAACACAGCACAGAACATCGAGAACGCCTCAACCACGGGTTTGGGTACGGCCGACTTTCTGCTCGGGGCCATATCGGGTGGGGCGCAAATCTCCTCGTTTATCAACGATGAATTTCAACAGCCCGGGTATTTTGGTTACGTCCAGGACGACATCAAGTTGAACCGGAAGCTGACGCTCAATCTTGGGCTACGTTACGAGTTCGTCGAGCACGCGAAGGAGAGGTACGACGCTGAGGCGAATTTCAACGTCTTCACCAATACGCTGCAGATCGTCGGGAACCGGCAGGATCCGCTGCCGCCGAGTTTCTTCCCGGAAATCCCGGTGACTCGCGGTGCGCCCGCAAGCCTGGTGCCGAACCAGAAGCATGATTTTGCCCCGCGAATCGGTATTGCGTACAACTTATTCAATAAGACGGTGCTGCGTGCGGGCTACGGGGTATTCTATTCTTCGTATGAAGCGGGACCGCTGAGCATCCCGAACCCGGGGAACAACCCGCCATTCTTTGAGCAATCGAACTACAACGTTCTGAGCCCGTTGGTTCCGAACCCAATCGTTAGCAACCTTTCGCAGGGATTTCCGTTGAATGCGCTGGCCAATCCCTCGGCGCCGTCCCTATTTGCCCTCGACCCGAACTTCACCAATCCGAACGTGCAGCATTGGCAGGCCAGCGTGCAGCAAGACTTGGGATGGAACACAGTGCTGGAAGTGGCTTATACCGGCTCGAAGGGTACGCACCTTTACGAGTTCCGCAACCTTAACCAAATCCCTGCGTCGCCGAACCCGAGTGCGGACTATAACGCCGAGCGCCTGCGTCCTTATCTGGGCGGCGACCTTCCATTCTGGTGCTCCTGCGACAGCTCCACCTACAGCGCTTTGCAAGCCAAGCTCGAGAAGCGCCTCTCGAACGGCCTGAGTTTCCTGACCGCTTTTACGTTTGGCAAGTCCATCGACGAGCAGTCCCAGGCTTCGCTCGGTTTCCACAACGGCGGAAACTTCGAGGACAATAATAATCCGGAGTGGGACAAGGGGCCATCGGATTACGACCAAAAATACCGCTTCGTCAATAGCGTTTCCTACACGCTGCCCGTAGGCAAAGGCAGGGCGGTCTTGGGCAGTTTGAATGGCATCGGGAACGCCCTGATCGGCGGCTGGGAATTGCAGGGAATTGAATCCTGGTCGAGCGGGCTGCCATACACCATTACGGAGGCTGTTGATCAGAACAACAACACCGGCGATACAGAAGAGCGGCCGGATAGAGTGCTGGGAGTGCCGTTGTATCCGTCGAATCAGAACGCAAGTGAATGGTTCAACCCGGCGGCCTTCACGCTGCAACCGTTCGGCACCTACGGCAACGCGGGCCGCAATATCATCTGGACTGCACCTCAATTACAGATTGATACCTCACTGTTCAAGGACTTTGCAATAAAGGAAAAAACCAAGCTGCAATTTCGGGCGGAGTTCTTCAATATGATCAACCATCCGAATTTCCGCGCCAACAGCCTGGTGAGCAATTTTGATTCTCCTGGAGCGGGATCGTTCACGGCAGCGCAGCCGGCACGCCAGATCCAGTTCGCGCTGAAGTTTATCTACTGACGGCGAGTGGGGCAGGCTCGGAGCCTGCAGCGGCCTCGCAGGCCGCCGAACGCGCGCAGCGCGTCTTTTTCATACCCCGTTTGGCCGCGGGCCATGAGTCATTCACTAACCACTCGCCCACGGAAAACGGCCTCTCGAAAGGAATCAGCGGGTCAGGGCTCGGCAGTCACACGGCGCCATGGGCGCTAGAGAGGGGCGCATCGTGAGGCGCTGTCAGTTTCGAGGAACCCCTCAACGCTCGGCTCGCCGCGATGGCGGCACAGTGCCAGACCACGACACGGGCTTGGGCGGGCCAAGGCGATGGCGGGGTGCCCAAGCGAGGCTATCGGAGAGTCGGCTCCAACAGGTTGCCCTTGAATGGATCGGCACGGCGACTTGGTGACACTCGATGAAGTTCCTGAAATCGGCGATTGCGTTGCTGCAAATAGTCTGAAAAGGCACTCGCGGGAAGGTTGCCATTAAGCCGGCCAAGCTTATAGCCGAGCAAACGGGATTCATCGTCCCTTTGCTGTTGTTTATTCGTGCTGGCGACGATTCTGTGCTCCGGCATCGCGCGCCGCGTGGACCGATCCGCTGGGGTGATCCATAGCCGGAACGTCTCGCTGAAAGGCCGGTATGGCGGCTCGGTGCCGAGCGTGGAGCCCGAGCGAACGGTCAGTCGGATTGGCAGGGCAGAAACGCCCGCCCCTTGGCGCCCTGGCATCCCACCGCGCGATGACTTCGCGCTCGACCGGACCACCCCCTTCCCCGATTGGCACTATCATCGTCGGCGACGCCTGATTCGCGTGTCGCCACACCGTCGTTCTCGAATCGGGTGACCCGCCACCACGAGATCGGCGCAACAATATCTGCAGGGCCCGATGGGCTCGATGGCTCCTCACACGCCATGCCGGTCAGCGGCCGGTACTTAGGCAGTACCGAAGGTACTTGTGGGAGTGTCTCTCTGAACCTATGATTCAGAATACGGCTCCACGATCGCGCACTTGCCTGTGCTTGGGATCCGAAGGCGGGCCTCCCGCCTGGTCGTCCTCTCCGCGGTTACGGCAACTGGGGCGACCGGTTCTTGTAATGCTGCGTGTGATTGAATCACTCTAATAAGGGCACGAGGGCATATATGACTGAAGAGGCTTTCCTGCGGTATAGAATGGCAGTGGTAGAGCGGATGCCGGACTCACCGTCCAAAAGGGCGTTAATTATAGCGATTCAAAGCAGGGCGCAGGCGCTGGGTATTTCCGGTCGAGCCGGAAAATGATACGGGTTCTCGCACACGAGCTGGTCTCGACTGGCGCGGGTCTACCCGGTGGGAGCCGCGCCACGCTCTGGCCGCCCCGGACGCGTTAGGCTCGGTTCGGCGTCGCCGGCGACGTTGATACGCCCGCCACAGGACCGGCTCTTCTTCGCAGAAGCGGAAATGCGAGTTAGCGACCCCCTCCGTGCGGATGGCGGATAGTGGCGGGGACAGTATCCTCAGCCGTCAGCCGCGCGCCGCCACGGCCTTCTCGGGCCGGCCCGCGTGGTGTGAACCCTTCCTGGCTCGTCTACCACGCGCGCTGTCTTGCCAGCCGCAGAACGGCGGCGCAGCGCCAGACGCACGGCGGGGGCTTGGCGGGCCAAGGCGGTGGTGCGATGCCCGAGCGAGGCTATCCGACGTCGGAGCCTTGGCGCCGTGTCGTCCTCCGGCACGAAGCTTGGCTTCGGCTGGCCCGGCTCCGCAGTCCGGATACGTCGGGCGCGTCCCTGGCGCACCGCCAGATGGCCGCGTCAGTAGCCGCCGGACGCGACGCGGCCGTTCTGCTGGTCGGTTGAGGGGAGTTAACCAGTTCACCGTGGCCCTGCGACGCAATGCCGCTGCGCACTGCGCATGGTGAAAACGCCGCTTTCGGTGCATGCCCATTGGGACCATGCTTTCATCTAACTCAATCCGCGCGCAGAGCGTCCAACGGATCTACGGCGGTCGCGCGCAGTGCCGGGACGTAGCTTGCGATTAAGGCGGCGCCGATCAGCCCGATCGAAACAGCAGCATAAGTTAAAGGATCGAGCGGGCTCACATCGAACAACAGCGACTTAAGCGCTCGCGTCATGGCAACGGCGCCGGCCAAACCACATCCAACTCCGATCATGACGAGCAGGAAAGCGTTGGCCAGGAACAGGCGCGTCAGTTCCGCCTGACGAGCGCCCAACGCCATTCTGATCCCGATCTCGCGTGTGCGCTGCGAAACCGAGTAGGAGATCACGCCGTAAATTCCCACCAGACCAATCAACAGCGCCATTGCTCCGGCGATCGCCAGCATGACCAGCGTGAATGAAGTACGCGCCAGCGATTTGTCGTAAATCTCCTCCAACGTGCGCACGTTTCCGAGCGGAAGGCTCGCATTCGCGGCCCAGACGGCATGCTGCACATCCGCGAGCAAACTCGGCGATCCCACGCGCTTGCTCCGGACAATATAGGAAACCGTGCGTAGGACCACGGACGCCTCGCCCTCGAAATGGTCCATCCGCAGTGGATAATAGGCGACCGCCGGGGCTTTCTGTTGCACGCCGTCCTCGCGCTCGTCGCCGACCACCCCGATGACCTCGCGCCAGGTGTCTTTCGGGTTTGCGGTAATCTGTTTGCCGATCGCGATCCGAGGATCCTGCCACAGCTCGCGGGCGAGACTTTCGGAAATCATGGCCACGGGGCGGCGCTCGAGAGTATCGGTCCAGGCGAAATCCCGGCCCGCAATCAGGCGATTGCCCATGGTCGCGAGGAGTCCGGGCGAGACGAATTTTAATCGGCGCAGAGGCGGCACGGATTGGTAGGTCTTGTCGCGGGCATAGACCTGATCGGAGCCGGTTGACGGGTCGGTCGGAATTACGGTGGTGATTCCGGCGGCCGCAACTCCGGGGATCGCGCGGATATTTTCCAGAATGCCCTGCTCCAATTGCATCACAGCGTCCGGATCCTTCACCTGCGCGGGTGGAATGGTGATGCGCAGCGTCAGTGCGTCCTTCGGATCGAATCCGGGGTCGACGTGGCGAAGCACCTGGAATGTGCGAATCATCAGTCCTGCGGCGACCATCAGTATGAGCGCGAGCGCGACCTGCACGACCACTAGTATGCTGCCCGCGCGACGCCGCTCCCTGCTCTGAGATGACGTTCGTCCTCCGCCGCGCAGCGCCGTTGCGATTTGTGGACCGGCATATTTGATTACCGGAATCATCCCGAACAAAACACCGGTAACGAGCGCAGTCGCAAGCGTGAACAGAATCACCGCGGGATCGATGGAAATTTCATTCAATCGCGGCAGATGCGCCGGCGCCATCGCGATTAGCACTCGAACCGCGCCGTAAGCAATTCCCAAACCAAGCGCGCCTCCGAGCAGCCCGAGCGCAACGCTCTCCGTCAACAGGTCCCGGGCTATGTCGGGCCACCGCGCGCCCAGCGCCGAGCGGATCGCCAGTTCGTGCCGCCGTCCTTCGGCGCGGACCAGGAGCAGATTCGCGACATTCGCGCAGGCGATTAGCAGAACGGCTCCAAGGGTCCCCATCAACACCCACAACGTTCTCCCGACGTCACCAACAAGGTTTTGCTTCAGATACTGGAGCTTCGGCGCGAGCCGCACGTCTTCAAAAACCTTCACCGTCAAGCCGGGCTGCGGAGGGAAACTGTGCAACGCGATTGGAATCATCCGCGTGATGTCCGCGCTGGCTTGTTCGATCGTTACGCCGGGCTTGAGGCGCGCAATTCCCGGATACTCGAACTGCCCTAAAAACGCCTTGTTGCGGTCGAACTGCAACGGCAGCACCATCGCAGCATCCAGATCGAGAAAGCGAAAATCCGCGGGCATGACGCCGATCACCTGATGCGAGACGCCGTTGACGACGACCTGGCGCCCGATCACGGAACGGTCGCCGCCGAATCGCGCCTGCCACCAGCCGTGCATCAGAACCGCGGTGGGCGGGCTGCCTGGCGCGTCGTCCTTTTCCGAAAACCAACGCCCCAGCGCCGGCTTCACACCGAGCATCGGCAGGACCTCAGCCGTGACATGGAGGCACTGCGCTTCTTCAGGCTCGGCGAGTCCGGTAACGGTGCGGGAATCCACGCCGTAGAGCCCAAGGCTTTGAAACGATCGGCCCTGTTCGCGGTAGGTGAAGTAAAGGAACGGCGCCGGATCGGCGTCCGGGAAGTTCACGCCGGGAGCCGTGTGGTTCAAATCAATCAGCTCATCCGGGTGCTGATAGGGCAGCGGCTTCAAAAGAATGCCATTGATGACGCTGAAGATCGCACTGTTGGCCCCGATCCCGACGCCCAAGGTAACGGCCGCGATTAATGTAAACATCGGTGTCCGAGCGAGCCGCCGGAGAGCATACCTGAATCGCATATCTTCATACTACGCTTGCGCGGAAAAAAGGTCACGGCCCTTGAGACAGCCCGACTTGCGAACTCGGCCTGGCTATTCCCGAGGAAACGCGTGCGTGATGCTACCGATAATGGCAATTACCCGGCATGGCTGGTGTGCTCTTGCCAATCGGGTGTATACAGCTTTGAGCGATGCGAATACTAAAGGCAAAGGCCCAGTCCGGCGGTCCGAGTTTCGCGCCGTATCGTGCCGCGATGAAGCCGAATGGCGAGCGCAGTCTCATGCTTGCTCGGGAGAATTCGTCAAGGCGCCAGGCGATAAGTGGTGGCGGGGGCGGCCGCGCCGCCGAATTCGTCTTTAAGCGGGTTACTAGGGTCGGGCACGATGTTACGCCCATCGAAGCGGAATTCGTATCGCACTGGCACCGTTTCGATTTCGAGCGGGCCTTTTTCGCCGGAATCGCATTTCTCGAGCACTTGATCGGGAACGGCGGCTTTCCCCAGCCGCGTATCGATCACAATTCGCACGCCCCCCGAGGCATCCGGCGTGAAGGAAACGGATTTGATGGCGCCGGCGCGCACAGTACCGTCGGGAAGTTGAGCGCAGCTTCCGAGTGAGTCTAAGACGTCGAGAAAAAGCCGCAGCGGGCCGTCGTCGCTTTGCCGGGCGGGATCCTCCCCAGGGTCCATGGTGTATAGGAATTCGTCCACGATGCCCTGGTGCATATCGGAAGCCTCGCAGGCCAGCAAATCTCGGCCGTCGGCGGCGGTGAGTTTCTTGCAATCGTCCGCATTCGCGCCGGGTTCGTACCAAGATTTGTGCCAGCCGGACTCCTTCCTGGTGAACAGATACGCGCCGCTCATGAGGTGCGCGTGATCCTCGCATCCGGTGCCGGCGACCAGTGCGTCGTCGCTTTGTGCGGAAAGAAAATGGCCGAATATGATGCTGCGCAAATCCCAGGTTTGCGCCGATTGAGGCATCTCCGCGGGGCACACAGCGCAGCCGTTGGCGGTCGCGTGGCCGGGACAGATGGCATCCAGAAAACCGCGCTTTTCAGCGGGGGAAACGGCGGCCGCGTCGGAGGGGATGGCGGCGGGCTGGTCCGCGCAGCAGAAAGATGTTAGTAAGACGAACGCCGCGATGGCCGGCCGCATAGATTCAACTTAGCAAAGTTGCCGCATCACTGAGGTGCCCAGCTCCGGACCGCATGCTCCGCGAATACTGGAACCAGCCCGCCCGCCGCCAAGCGCACGATCGAGAAGCTCCCCAAATGCAAACTTTATGATGGGGCGGGGAATTCTGCCCGCAGCCGGCCCTGGCCGCCTAAAAAACCCTGCCGCGGCAGAAGCCTGCCAACAACGCGTGATACCCTGAAGCATTGCCCCGCCACCCGCATTTCAGCGCCTACCTGGCGCTGGCTGCCGTCTGCTTCTTCTGGGGAACCACCTACCTCGGCATCCGCATGGCGCTGGAGTCGTTTCCTCCGCTATTGTTGGTGTGCGCGCGCTTCATGGTTTCCGGCTCGCTCATGCTGGCGGCAATCGCGCTGCGCGGCGGGGAGTTGCCCCGCGGGCGCCAACTCCGCGCCGCATGCTTCAGCGGCGTGCTGGTGCTGGGCATCGGCAACGGCGCCCTGGTCTTCGCGGAACAGTGGGTGCCCAGCGGCCTGGCGTGCCTGATCATCACCGCCTCGCCGTTCTGGATGGTGGGCGCGGAGGCGCTGCTGCCCGGCGGTGAACCGCTGCACTTGCCGACCGTCCTGGGGATGCTGGTGGGCCTCTGCGGCGCGGGCATGCTGTTCGCGCCGGACATACGCACGCACACCTTCCACGCCGGCCTGCTCAACGGATTTCTGTTGCTGCAACTGGGCATGGCCGGGTGGGCGTTCGGATCGATCTACCAGCGCCGGCAGGCGGCCGGCGCGCATTCCATAGTTATCGGCGCGGTGCAGCAACTGGCTGCCGGACTGTCCTTTTTGCCCTTCGTTTTGCTGGTCCACGAGCACCCCGTCCATTGGAGCCTGCGCGGCCTGGGGGCAATTCTCTATCTGGTGATGTTTGGCTCCATTGTCGGATATAGCGCCTATGTCTACGCGCTCGACCGCCTGCCGGTCGCCATTGCTTCCATCTATCCGTACGTCAATGCGGTGGTCGCCGTGACCTTGGGCTGGCTGTTCTATCGCGAGCCGTTCGGCGCGCGGGAGGCGGCCGCCATGGCCATCATTTTCGCGGGCGTGGCGCTGGTGAAGCGATACAGCCGGCCGCTCTCCAGCCGGGCGGCGCTGGCTTCAAGTGACGTTTCTAGTGACGCTTCTGGTGAGGCTTCTAACGGGCGGCTTTCGGGCCGGGACCGCTGACTCCGCCCACTAGCTTGGCCCCCAGTGCGCCGCCTGCCGTACACAGAAACGTAATAATCAAGAAGAAAAACAGCAGCGCGAACACTACCACCAGCGCCAGACCGCTAGGGGTTTGCAGGATCTTAATGGCCTGCTGCACGTTGGGGTCGTTGCCGTACATTTTGTGAAACTGTTCCTCGTAAAGCGATGCGATGCCGCCTCCCCGGATCAGCGGGACCACGCTCACAGTGAATACCACAGACGTAATGGTAGAGCCCAGCAGACCGGTGATCCAGCCCATGCGCAGGCCGCTGTCGACGGTCAGGAACTGGCCCGTACGGCGGCGATAAACGTACACCGACAGAAATCCGGCTGTCAGCCACCAGATCGCCAGGCCCGGTAATCCCAGAGCCATCGCGGGCAGTGCGCTTAACAATGACGCGACGCCCGCCATCAGGAGGCCGATACGCACGGCCGTGGTGTTATGGAAATTGACGCGCGGCGGCGCGGACGGGGCCGGGGCGCCGGTCGGGCCGGGCGGGGCTGCCGTCATAATTCCCGGTGGAGGTTCCACCGTCTCGGGCTGGACTTCTTCGCGCTGCGGTTTGCCGCACCGATGGCAGAACCGGGCGTCGGGCGGCAGTTCAGCGCCGCAGGTGCAGAATTCAGGCATGATCGGAGGCGCCAGGCCTCCTACGATCAGTTTGACGCAGGCTCTCCTACAGAAGCAAGCGCGATGCGGGTTTCGCCGTCCTCCTCGTGGATGGCCACGAACCTTTTATAGCCGTGCCTGGTGAACGAAAGTTGCATGCAGCCGTTCTCCTTTTGGCTGATCAGCCAGTGCGGAAGCTGGTCGCGATAGAAATCCGTGACCTGGTCGACCGAGTCGGAAGTGCGGTATTCGGCGGCCGATATGGCGAAGGCTTTGTGGACGTCGCCGAAATCGAAATGAAAACTGGCGAAGTTGCGGGAATCGCGCACCCGGGCGGCCCCCGGATAGATGGGCACGCCCATATGCTTGGGGTCGAGCCGGTCGTTATCGCGTACGCGGACGGTGCCGAAAGGAGTTTCGACGGTGGTCTCGCCGCGAGCGTCGCTCTCCGTGACGCTGACATGGTCGGCCACGAATAGGCCCATAGTCACCAGGGCCGCGATGCCCAGCGCTCCCAGCATCAGCGTCATCAGGATGATACCGGCCAAAGCGCCGCCGCGGCGGCTGTTTCGAGGCATAGCTGCTCCGTTCTGGAAGGAATACGAACGAGGGTGCCCGAAAGTTCCCATTTCTGGCGACCGCCCGCTGAGACGCGTTACATTCAAAACAGTGTCGCCTGCGCGCCGGTTAGCTTTCGAGATCCTGACCGCGGTCGAGCGGGGCGGGTATGCCGCAGACCTGTTGGCCGCGCGTGCCGCGCCACTGGACACGCGCGATGCCGGCCTGGCGTCGGAAATCGTCCTCGGCGTGCTCCGCTTTCGGGCGCAACTGGATTATCTGATCGGGCAGTACTCTGGTAAGCCGGCGGCGCGGCTTGACGACCCCGTGCGGCAGGCGCTGCGCATGGGTATCTACCAGCTTCGCTACCTGCAGCGCGTTCCGGCGCATGCGGCGGTCTCGGAAAGTGTCGAGCTGATCAAGCGCGCTCGCAAGCGTTCGGCGGCCGGGTTTGCCAATGCAGTACTCCGCAAGGTAGATCGCGCGCCGGTTATGTGGCCCAGCGCCGAAGTGGAGCTTTCGCACCCGGCGTGGCTGTTGCAGCGTTGGGAAAGGCAGTATGGTCCGGATACCGCGGCGGGCATCGCGCGCGCTAATCTGCGGGTGCCGGAGAGTTACGTGAATCCGGTGACGGCGCGTGTGCAGGACATCGGGTCGCAATCGATTGTGCCATTGTTGCGCCTCGCGCCTGGCCAGACCTTTCTCGATTTGTGCGCCGCCCCCGGCAACAAAACCGCGCAGGCGCTGGCGGCGGGCGTGCGCGCCATCGCGTGCGACATTCACTTGCATCGCCTCGCGGCGCTTCATGCGCTGAGCCTCGATCTGGTAGTGCTGGATGGCACGCGGCCGCTGCCTTTCCGGCGCCGTTTCGACCGTGTCCTGATCGATGCGCCCTGCTCCGGCACGGGCACGCTGGCGCATAATCCCGAGATCAAATGGCGGCTGCATGCAGACGATCTGGCGGATCTGCACGCGCGGCAGGTGGCCCTGCTGGAACAGGGACGGTGTTCGCTCGCGCCGGGAGGGCTGCTGGTTTATTCCACCTGCTCGCTGGAGCGCGAAGAGAACGAGGACGTGGTGGCGTCGGTGCCGGCCGAGTTGGTGGTGGAGACGATGCGGCGGATTCCGGGCCGGGAGGCTGGCGATGGGTTCTTCGCGGCCGTGATTATAGCCGATGCGGCGTAAATCAGTTGGGCAAATCATCAACCAAACCACTGAAGAGAAACGCTTACACAAGATCCTTGCCAAACCCGGTAGCTGTTGTGGGCAGGCTCGCAGCCCGCGAAACCTTGGTCTCCTCAGGACGGTCACCCCGATTCAAGCCGTGTTGATTCGGTCTCACTCGGCGTGCAATCCTCGCGGACGCCGTCGATGGCTTCCACGACGACCGGCCCCGCCATATCGCCCAAAAGCAGGAACCAAGGGCAGGCCCCCAGGCCTGCGCGGATCCTCCCTCGGCTGCCCACAGCGGTCACGCCCCGAGCCACAAAGTTATCCCCACCCTTTCAATCACTTGCAGCCCTCGCCCCCAAATACCCCCAACCCCCGGCCCCACAATAGAATCGACAGGCGAGGATCTCCGGTCTCCTATCGCCGATCCAAATTGCCCGTCCCGTTACGGCATGTAACGAGATGTTACACAAAGGACCCATTATTATGGCAACCACAGCACAAACCAACGCCAACCGGGAAAACGCGAAGAAAAGCACCGGACCCCGCACCCCTCAAGGCAAAACCGTCTCCAGCCGCAACAGTCTGGTCCATGGCATGACCTCCGGCAAATTCCTCCCGCCCGATGCCGATCCCCAGGAATTCTTCCAGCTCCTCGACCAGTTCCGCAACCGGTTCCAACCCTTCGACGAAGTCGAGGACGCCCTGGTCGAACGCCTGGTCGCCGCCGAATTCAAAATGCGCTCCGTCCGCTATATGGATGCCGGCCTGTTCCACTACCAGGCCGAAACCAACCCCATGCCGGAGCAGTTCAACAAGGCCGGCCGCTCCAACCCCCTGGCCTGGGCCTTCCATGGCGATTCCGTGTACTACAACTCCTTCTCCAAGCTCATGCGCTACGAGGGCTTCCTGCAGCGCGAGTTCTCCCGCGCCCTTCGCGACCTGTCCATGCTGCAGGCTGACCGCCGCGCCCGTATCGCCGAAGCCAACGCCGAATCCCAAGCCGAAACCGAAGCCAACGTCAACGCCAACCCGAACGCCGAAACCGCCGAAACCGAGTCCCGCCAACAGGATAGCCCCCCGGCGAACCCAAAAAATGAAACAGCGAAACGAAGCCAATTCCCCATGTCGGCCCATCACGCGACAGAGCCTGCAACCCAGCCCCCCCCGTCCCCTCACCAGCCGCGAACCGAACCTCGCCAAGCTACCATGTATAAGAACGCAACAATAATGGATAGCAATGCCTGAATCGCTGGCCGCCGGCGCCATCCTCGGTCACTACCGCATCGTCTCCCGCCTCGGCACAGGCGGCATGGGCGAAGTCTACCTGGCCGAGGACCTCAACCTCGAGCGTCCCGTCGCCCTCAAGATCCTACCGCCCGAAGTGGCCCACGATGCCGACCGCATGCGCCGCTTCGTGCAGGAGGCCAAGACCGCCTCCGCGCTCAGCCATCCCAACGTGGCCCGCGTCTTCGAGATCGGCGAGGCCGGCGGCGTCACCTTTCTGGCCATGGAATATATCGAGGGCCAGACCCTCGACGCGCACATCGGCGGCGCGCCCCTGCCGCTCTCTGAAGCCATCGCCATCGCCATTCAAGTCGCCGATGCGCTCGACGCCGCCCACGCCAAGGGCATCGTGCACCGCGACATCAAGCCCGCCAACATCATGATCGCGCCGCGTGGGCACGTCTCGGTGCTCGATTTTGGACTGGCTAAGATGAAGCCGCCCGGCGCAGGTTCGGGCGCCAGCCGCGCGGCCACGCAGTTCCTCACCGACCCCGGCATGGTCATGGGCACCGTGCACTATATGAGCCCCGAGCAGGCCCTGGGGCGCGAGGCCGACGCCCGCTCCGACCTGTTCAGCCTCGGCGTCGTGCTCTACGAGATGGCTACCGGCCGCCTGCCCTATTCCGGCGCCAACGCCACCGAATTGCTCATGCAGATCCTGCATTCCCAGCCCGAGGCCATGGCGCGCTTCAATTATGAAACCCCCCCCGAGCTCGAACGCATCGTCCGCAAGTGCCTGGAGAAGGACCGCGACCGCCGCTATCAATCCGCGCGCGATCTGCTGGTGGATCTGGAAAACCTGGAGCGCACCATCGAGCCTCCCGGTGCCGACAAGGCCGCTTCGTCTGCCGGCATGCGCGCGCGCACCGCCCAGATAGGCGCCGTGATCGTGGACGACGAGGAGCTCGCGCGCGGCCTGGTGCGCGAAATGCTCAAGCCGCATGCCGACGTTCGCGTGCTCGCCGAATGCGCCAACGGTTTCGAAGCCGTCAAAGCCGTTTCAGACCTGAAGCCCGATCTTCTGTTCCTTGATATCCAGATGCCCAAGCTGGATGGCTTCGAGGTGCTGGAGTTAGTCGGCCGCGATATTGCCGTCATCTTCACCACCGCCTACGACACCTACGCCATGCGCGCGTTCGACGCGCATGCGGTGGACTATCTGCTCAAGCCGTTCAGCGCCGAGCGCTTCGAAAAGGCCCTCGATCGCGCCAAACAGCGGCTCGGCGAGAAGACCCCCGACCCCGTCGAATTGGCCGCCGCCGCCCGTCCGCCCGAACAGTATTTGCAGCGCATCGTGGTCAAGGACGGCCCCTCGGTCCACGTCATTCCGGTCGAGAAACTGGACTACGTCGAAGCCCAGGACGATTACGTGGCGCTGAAGAGCGACAAGAAGACGTATCTCAAACAGCAAACCATTTCCAGCCTCGAGTGCCTGCTCGACCCCGCGGTCTTCATCCGCATCCACCGCTCGCACATCGTGAATCTGGAGCGCGTGGCCAAAATCGAGGCATACACCAAGGACAGCAAAATCGCGGTGTTGCGCGACGGAACGCAACTGCCCGTCAGCCGTGCCGGCTATGCCCGGTTGAAGGCGCTGTTAGGCGAAAGCTGATATCAAATGGAGGGCGGGCAATCTTGCCCGCAGCCGCGTTTTTAGGCGGCTCTGCTTGCTAAACATTCTTTCCCTTGACAACTGCCCAAGGCATCGGTACAATACCCCTATGCAGCCTATGCCTAAAACTGAAATGCCTTCCGGCGCGCTGGTGCTGCTCATCCTCCGCGTGCTGCGTTCCGGCGCTCTGCATGGATACGCGATCGCCCAGCGCATTCACGTCCTTTCCTCCGAAGTGCTGCACGTCGAGGAAGGCTCCCTCTATCCCGCGCTGCAGAAGATCCTGCTCAAAGGCTGGGTCACCGCCGAATGGGGGATCTCCGAAACGAATCGCAAAGTCCGCTTTTATCGCCTCACGCCGGCTGGCCGCAAGCAACTGGAAGCCGAGTTGTCCGAATACGGCCGCGTCAACGAAGCCATCCAATCGGTCTTGCGCACCGCCTGAGGAATCCCATGAACCAGCTATTTCGACGTCTCCGATATCTGCTGCACCGCCGCCGCTTCGACCGCGAACTGGCCGGCGACCTCGACTTTCATCGCGAAATGGCGCAGCGCACCGGCGCCCCTTTGGGCAACGCGCTGCAACTCCGCGAACAGGCGCGCGACGCCTGGGGCTGGACTTGGATCGACCGCTTCTCCCAGGACCTCCGCTACGCCGCCCGCATGCTGCGCAAATCGCCCGGCTTCACCTTCGCCGCCGTCCTCATGCTGGCCATCGGCATCGGCGTCAACGTAGCGGTCTTCGGCTTCTTCGATCTGCTGGTCTTGCGGCCGTTGCATATTCGCGATCCAGCCACGCTGCTGCGCTTCCACCGGCGCGCTCCGGATAACTACGCCTTCGCCCTGCCCTATCCTGAAATGGCATTCTTCCGCGAACATTCCCGGACCCTCTCCGCCGTGCTGGCCATGAACACCACCAAGCTGGCGGTCGAAGGCGAAGCCAAACAAATCGACGTGGATTTTGTCACCGCGAATTTCTTCACCAACCTCGGCGCCACGCCCCTGCTCGGACGCTTGCTCGATCCCGTCCGCGACGGCTCTCCCGGCGCTGATCCCGTCGTCGTGCTGGGTCAAGGCTTTTGGCAGCGTCATTTCGGCGCCGATCCCACCGTCGTCGGCGGGCCCATCCGCTTGAACGGCAAGCTCGCCACGGTCGTCGGCGTGGCCGCCGCCGAGTTCAGCGGACTCAGTCTGAACGCCACGGCCCTCTGGGTACCCATCGCGCAGCAGCCTTATTTTGCCGCGGGCAGCCATCTGCTTACCGACTACTCCGGCACTAGCGGCGTGCGCATGTGGGGCCGGCTGCAGCCGGGCGTCGCGCCTCAGGCCGCCGAGCAGGAACTGCGGTCGCTGGCGGCCGAGTTGCGCAAGCAGCATCCTGACGAGATATGGGAGAAGGAGGGCCTTCCGAGCGATCCTGGAGGATTCGCCCAGAGCATGATTGCCGGCAATCGCAGCGGCACGGGATCGGAAGGCAAGTCCGAGCTTTATCCTGTCATTGGCATGGTGGCGGCCCTCGGCCTTCTCATTCTCGCCGTGGCCTGCGGCAACCTGGGCAGCCTGCTGCTCGCGCGCGGCGTGGCCCGCGAACGTGAGATCGCTATCCGCGTGGCCGTCGGGGCGGGGAAGGGTCGCCTGCTTCGCCAGTTGTTCACCGAAAGCCTGCTATTGGCCCTGTTGGGCTCGATCGCCGGCGTAGCGGTAGGCTATGTCGTGTTGCGCGCCTTGATGACTGCCACCGAAATTCCCGTATGGCTCAACCCAACGCCCGATTGGCGCGTCGTCGCCTTCGCCCTCGCCGCCGGATTCGCTTCCGCGCTCCTGTTCGGCCTCACCCCGGCGCTGCAGGCCGCCCGCCAGCGCCATCGCGCCACCATCGCCCGCCAGTTTCTGGTCGGTGCACAGGTCGCCGCCAGTTGCGTATTGCTCATCGTCGCCGGACTCCTGGGCCGGGCTCTCGATCATGCCATCTCCAGCAATCCGGGTTTCGAATACCAGCATGTCCTTTCGATCGACCCCGGCTTGGCCCTTCACGGCTACTCGCCCGCCCGCGCGCAGGCTTATATGGATACGCTCGAAGGCCGCCTGCGCGCGCTTCGGGGCGTCCGCTCCGTGGCGCTGACCCTCGGTCCGCCACTCGGCCATAGGTCGGAAATTGCCGGCCTCGACATCGATGGGCGGGCCGTGCGCGTTCAGATCAACCGCGTCGATCCGCAGTTCTTTCAGACCATGCAGATCCCCTTGCTGCGCGGCCGCAATCTGATGCCCGGCGAGCCGCGCGCGGTCATCGTCAGCGCATCCTTGGCGCGCGGCGTATGGCCTTCACAAGACCCGCTAGGGAAGAAGTTTTCCCTGGGTGAGGACTACACCATCGTCGGAGTCGCCGGCGCCGCCCGCCTGGTTAAGCTGGAAGACTCAGATTCGGTCGAGGTCTATTTCCCCCTGGCGCAGGCCGATCTGCCGGCGGCGTCTGTATTGGTAAGAGCATCGGCCGCACCCGAAGATCTTGCGCGCGCCGTGGCTGCCACCGCCAAGTCAGTGGACCCCAACACCTTCCCAGAGGTCGAACTGATGAAGACCGGGTTCCGTCAGAAGCTGCGCGGCGCGGAATATAGCGCGCTCACCGTCAGCGTGTTAGGCTCCGTCGCCGACCTGCTGGCGTGTCTCGGCATCGTGGGAGTGGTGGCCTATGCGGTTTCGCAGCGCACCCGGGAGATCGGCATCCGCATGGCGCTGGGCGCGCGGCCTGCCCATATCCTCTCGGTCGTACTGCGCCAGTTCTCGCGCCCCGTCGCCGCCGGCTTGCTTGTGGGAGTCGTCGCAGCCACGGCGTTATCCCGGCTCCTCAGGGGGCAGCTTTACGGCATCGGCAATCTCGATCCTACGGCTTACCTGGGCGCAATTGGAATCTTCGCCGTCACTGTCGCAGTCGCTGCGCTGTGGCCTGCCCGCCGTGCCCTTCGTGTCGATCCCATGCGCGCTCTGCGCCACGAGTAGCTTATGAGCCAATTATTTCGCCGTATCCGTTATCTGCTGAACCGCCGCCGCTTCGACCGGGAGTTGGCCGGCGACATGGAATTTCATCGCGAAATGGCCGCCCGCGCCGGGGCCCGCGAGGGGGCCCGCACCGAAACTGCGCGCGAGAGCTTCGGCAACCCGCTCCTCCTCCGCGAACAAGCGCGCGATGCCTGGGGCTGGACCTGGATCGACCGCCTTTTTCAGGACCTCCGCTACGCCGCGCGCATGCTGCGCAAGTCGCCCGCCTTCACGGCCGTGGCGGTCCTGATGCTGGCCCTCGGCATCGGCGTGAACCTCGCCGCTTTTGGCTTCTTCGACCTCATGTTCCTGCGCCCGCTGCCGGTGCGCGATCCCGCCACCCTGCTGCGATTCGACCGCGCCTCTCCCCAAGGCTACTCGGATAATTTCATGTATCCCGAAGTGGCGTTCTACCGCGAACACTCGAAGACGGTCTCCGCCGTGCTGGCTTTAAGCGACGCGAAGCTGACCATCGAAGGCGAACAGAACCAGCTCAATGCCAACTTCGTGACAGCCAACTTCTTCAGCGAGCTGGGTGCCACGCCTAAGCTCGGACGAATGCTCGATCGAAGCCAGGACGAGGCTTCCGGCGCCGAGCCCGTCGTAGTCCTGGATGAACTATTCTGGCAGCGCCACTTCCACGCCGATCCCTCGATCGTCGGAAAAACGATTCGTCTCAATACGCAGCCTGCCACCATAATTGGAGTTGCTTCCAGTGAGTTCAGCGGACTCGGTTGGGACAGGCCTGCCCTATGGGCGCCCATCAACCAGGAGCCGTACTTCGTCAAGGGCAGCCGCCTTACCGACTTCGCCGACGGCGGTATTGGCGTTTTCATGTGGGGACGGTTGCGGGCTGGCATCGCTCCTGAAGCGGCCGGGGAAGAACTGAAATCCCTGGCGGCCGAACTGCACCGCCAGTATCCCAAAGATGTTATGGAAAAAGAGAGCCTTCCGACAAAGCCGGGCGGCTACGCCGAGACCGTCGGGCCCGAGATGGTTCCGGTTTTCGCCCTGGTGGCCGCGCTCGGACTTCTGATTCTCGCCGCGGCATGCGGCAACCTGGGCAGCTTGCTGCTCGCGCGCGGCGTCGCTCGCGAAAGGGAGATCGCCATTCGTGTCGCAGTGGGCGCCGGCCGTGGGCGATTGATTCGCCAGTTGTTCACCGAAAGCCTGTCCCTGGCTCTGCTCGGATCGGTCGCGGGGTTGGCCTTGGGATATGTCGTCCTGCGGCTTCTGATGGTCTGGGCCGAGGCGCCCACCTGGCTCGATGCCACCCCGGATCGCCGCGTCATGGCATTCGCCATCGGCATGGGATTCGCAGCCGCCATCCTGTTTGGGCTCACGCCGGCCTGGCAGGCCTCCCGGCAGCGCCATCGGGCTACTATCACCCGGCAGTTCCTGATCGGCGCCCAGGTCGCGGCCAGTTGCGTACTGCTCATCGTGGCCGGCCTGCTGGTGCGCGCTCTGAATCGCGCCATGTTCGCCAATCAGGGCTTTGAACACCAACACGTAGTTTCGATTGATCCCCACTTTCACGGCTACTCGCCGGACGCCGCGCGGGCCTATCTGGATGCGTTCGAGAGCCGCCTCCGCGCCCTTCCCGGTGTGGCCGCCGTGTCCATGGCATCCAATCCTCCATTGGGGAACAGATGGACCGTGGGCAAGACCAAGATCGCCGGGCATCCGGTTAGCATTCATTACAATCACGTCGATCCGCCGTTTTTTCAGACCATGCAGATCCCCCTGCTGCGCGGCCGCAATCTGATGCCCGGCGACACCCGGGAAGCCGTCGTCAGCGAGTCTTTGGCGCGCATCGAGTGGCCGGCGGAGGACCCCGTCGGGAAGCTGTTTCGCTCTGGTGCGGATACCTATCCGGTGGTGGGAGTCGTGGGCAGCGCGCGGCTGGTCTCGCCCGAGGATTCCGATGCCGTCGAGGTTTATCAGCTCGCCAGTGGGGACATAATGCCGTCTATGGTTGTGTTGGTGAGGACGCACGGCCCACCCGAAGAACTGGTTTCATCCGTGGCTTCCATTGCGAAGTCCATCGACCCTGGCCTTTTTCCGGAGGTGCAATTGATGAAGAGCGCCTTTCGCGGCAAGCTTCGGATTGCGGGTTACAGCGCCCTGGCAGTCGGCCTGCTCGGTTTGATTGCGCTGCTGCTGGCGTGCGCCGGCATCGTGGGCTTGGTGGCCTACGGCGTGTCGCAGCGCACCAAAGAGATCGGCATCCGCATGGCGCTGGGCGCCCGGCCCGCGCATGTTCTGGCCGTGATCCTGCGCCAATTCTCCGTTCCCGTCGCCGCCGGATTGCTGGCCGGCGTAGGCGCGGCGGCGGCGCTGTCCCAGATCTTGCGCCAGCTGCTCTACGGCGTCGGCAACCTCGATCCCATCGCTTACCTGGGTGCCATCGCAGTCTTCGCCGTCACCGTGGCAGTGGCCGCGCTGTTGCCCGCGCGGCGTGCGCTGCGCGTCGATCCCATGCGCGCCCTACGCTACGAGTAGGGCCGCATCTCCAGTCCCGCTCACGCTGTATCATGAGTAAATGACCAGCGCTCCACACCCATCGCCTTCCTCTGCAGCCGACACCGTTGTCGACCTGGAACGCGACTACCTGCTGCAGAACTATAGCCGCTATCCGTTGGTCATACACAAGGGAAAGGGCTGCTATGTTTACGACATCAACGGCGTCCGCTACCTCGACTTCATCGCCGGCATTGGCGTCAACGCGCTGGGCCACGCCCATCCCCGCATCGTCAAGGTCATCCGCGAGCAGGCCGCCCTCCTGATCCACTCTTCGAATCTCTACTACCACGAATACCAGGGGCCGCTCGCCAAAAAGCTGGCCGAGACCAGCGGCCTGCAGCGCACCTTTTTTACTAACAGCGGTACCGAGGCCATGGAAGGTGCGCTGAAAATGGTTCGGTCGCACGGCAACCATTCGGGCGGTGGCAAGCACGAAATCATCTCGCTCGAAAATTCCTTCCACGGCCGCACGTTGGGCGCGCTCTCCGTCACCGGCCAGCCCAAATACCGCCACGATTTCGAGCCCCTGCTGCCGGGTGTCCGCTTCGTGCCCGCGAACGATCTGGCGGCGCTTGAAGCGGCTTTCCGCGAGTCCACCGCCGGCATCGTGCTGGAACTGATCCAGGGCGAAGGCGGCATCTATCCCACTTCGCCCGAATACCAGCGCAAAGCGCGCGAGTTGGCCGACCGCTACAACGCCCTGCTGGTGTTCGACGAGATCCAATGCGGCGTGGGCCGCCCCGGCACGTATTTCGCCTATCAGCGCACCAGGCCGGTGGTGCTGCCGGACATCATGGTGGCGGCCAAACCCCTGGCATGCGGACTCCCGCTGGGCGCTATCGTGGCCAACGAAAAGGCCGCCGCCACCATCGGACCCGGCATGCACGGCTCCACCTTCGGCGGCAGCGCGCTGGCCTGCCGCGTGGCGCTCGAATTCTTCGACATTCTGGACGGGTTGCTGCCCAACATCCAGCAGGTGGGCGGCTATTTGCACCTGATGCTGAACGAGCTGGCGCGCAAGCACTCGTTCGTCAAGGAAGTGCGCGGCTTCGGCCTCATGATCGGGCTGGAGATGGAAATTCCCGGCAAACAGATGGTGCTGGACGCCATGCAGGAGGGCCTGCTGATCAACTGCACGCACGACACCGTGCTGCGCTTCCTGCCGCCCTATATCGTCACCGAGCGGGATGTGGACACGGCCGTAAGAATCCTCGGCAGGATCTTCGCCAAACAGAAAGGATCGCCGGCATGAAACTTGCTTTTTATTTGTGCGCCGCGTTGGCCGCCCCGGCCTGCCAGGCGCAATCCGGATGGGTCGCGCTTTTCGACGGCAAAACCATGGCGGGCTGGGACGATCCGCGGCAGAAGGTTCCGCCCGGCGACGCCTGGACCATCGAAGATGGCTGCCTCAAGGCCAACCACGGCCCGCGCATCACGGAAGACTTGTTCACCAAGGATGTGTTCCGCGATTTCGAATTGGCGTGGGAGTGGAAGGTGGCGCCCGGCGCCAACAGCGGAGTCAAGTATCGCATCCAGGACCGCGTCTTCATCGCCCCCCACCCTGGGCGCCGTTTTGAGGATAGCGTGAATTTCGCCGTCGAAACCCGGCCGGCCAACCGGCCCGATCATGGGCAGGAATATGTCGTGGGCTTCGAATACCAGATGCTCGACAACACCCGCAACTCCGACGCACGCGCGGGCATCACCCATCAGGCAGGCGCGCTGTACGACATCGTGGGTCCTACGAAGGATGTCACGCGGCCCGTGGGCGAGTTCAACGAATCCCGCCTGGTGGTGAAGGGCAATCACGTCGAGCACTGGTTGAATGGCGTGAAAGTGGTGGAAACGGACCTCGATTCGCCGCTCGCGGCGGAACGCATCGCGCGGCGTTGGGGGACCGGAACGCCGGTGACCGTCGATCTGACCAAACAGCCGCGCAAGGACTGCCCCATCTCGCTGCAGAACCACGGTGACGACGCCTGGTTCCGTAACATCAAAATTCGCCGCCTGGAGTAGCCTGTGGGGCAGACCATCGTTTTATGTGGTCTGCCGCTGATCTGCCCCCTACTTTCGTGCGCGTCACCGCGGCGCTGGGTTAGCCACCGCGGCCGCCACCTTCGCCGCATCCAGCGCGATCGGGTTCGCCAGCGCCATCTCAAACCTCCACCCGGCTTTCAAATACAGGTCGCCGCCGCGGCGTGCGAGGATCACTGTCACCACCGCTGCCGCCACCGCGCCCCCGGCCCCCAGTCCGATGATCAAACCCTTGCTCGGTCCGGGCATCGGCGGTTGAGAGAGCGTCGGCGGAGCCGGCGCCGACTGCAGGGCCATTCCACCCGCCATTGCACCGGACATGGCATCCGGGTTGACGGGGGCGGCTGACGGATCGCCACTAATCGGCAGCAAGCCGGCCCGCGTGTCCGCGGTGGCGGCGGACAATGCCACCGTGTAACCCGTGGTGAAAACCATATTCGTGAAATGCATGGTGAACCCGGCGTGGCGGCCGCGGCGGGTCACCTGGTCGATGACGCCTTCCAGGTACGTGCCCGCAGGAATCGCCACACTGTTCGCGGCCGTCACGGGAAAAGCGGCTTCGGCATGCACGGCGTCGCCTACCCGCGCGGTCTTGGTCCCCAGAGGACTGGTCAGTCGCAACGCAACTTTGGTCCCGGCGGGAACCGTAATGGCCGCCGACCCGGCGGGCGGCGGCGCGGTTTCTTTCGCCGGACATCCTAAGACAGTCAGCAGTACTGTGAACGCGAGCAGTCGCATCGGCTTATCTCTCCAATTGTAAGTGGGCTTTTCAGGGCGCGAAGCGCAGGCCGAAATTTCGGCCTTTGAACTGCAGCAGGTCTAATGAGAACGAGCCGTCCGGATTGGTGCGCCAGGCTGTGTCATCGGTCGGCGCATCTTTGCCCAGCGCGACGACCGTAGCCTGCGCGCTCCCGACGGGCTTCCCGCGCTTCAGAATAGTCACTTGAGCTGCCGGTCCCAGCCCGTCCCAGGTAACTTCGTAACTGCCCGGCGGCAGTGTCTGTCCGGCCTCGCGAACGGGATGGACCAGAGTGAACGATTCCTTGTGCGCGGTGGGCGTGTAAGTCACCGCCGGCGGCCCAGGGCACGGAACGGCCGCGGATCCCGAAGTGCCGGGGATGACAGTTCCAGGCGTGCCGGGCGTTCCCGGGATGGTCGTCGACGGCATGCCGGGACCACCCGGTATCACGATAGAGGGGGTGCCTGGAGTACCCGGTAGATAGGTGTCCGAAGTCCCCGGCGTAGCGGGAATGGGCCGGCACAGCGACCCCGATTTCCAATCCCATGGTCTGGGCGGCCTGGACACCGCGACTGCCAGGGCGATGGCGTTCCCGTCCAACTCCAGCGGTTGCTCGAGAACCATCGGGAACTGCGTGCCGTTGTCGAGCAAAACATCGCTGCGCGCCCCTATTTGAACATTCACGGTGGCTACTGCCGCGGGTAACGCAACAGTATAGCCGTTGGCGAAAACGATCTGCGTGAAACTCATCCGGAATTCCGCGCGATCCGATCTCGAACTGGCGCGGTACAGGATATCGATTGTTCCCTTGACGTAAGTACCGGGCGGGATCGCCATCGCGCCGTCGATTGCCACGGGAAAAGTAGTCTCCGTGTAAACGGTCTCTCCAGGCTGGGCGGATCTGGTCCGGATGGGGCCTGTCACTCCTAACATGACCGTGGTGTATGCCGGAACTGTCAGGGTCTGCGGCGCGGCCGCGAGGCATCCGCATGCGGTGAAAATCCTTGCCACCAGAAGCAGCCGCATAAGTTGCTTTCCAAATCTCTTAGGCGTATGAATGGTGTGATACGTTACTGCGGGTAAATGCAGCGGTAACTCCGATATTGTGGGGCAGGCTCGTAGCCTGCTGCGGCCTCGTAGGCCGCCCCTCCGTTTCGCGGTCGAAGAAAGGAAGGGAAATCGTGGCGGAACAGTGGAAGAAAGACGTGGACGACGCGCTCGCGGTCATGGGCGGACTCCAGGCCAGCCAAGGCCGCGTCTTGAAGGATCACTCCGAATGGCTGCAAGAGCATGACCGCACCATGGCGCGCATCGAGGCTAGCCTCGCCGCACAGGTAGCCGCCGGCAATGCTACCGACCAGCGCATCGAGAAGTTGGTTAGCGCCATTGGCGAGTTTATGCGCCAGAGCGGGAAATCCGGATAGCCACAGGTATAGCTCAGACTTTCGACTTGTCCACCGGCGCCCGAAAGCTGACAAACGAAGTCGTCCGCATGGTTGTCGAGAGCATGCGCGAACACGGGGAACGCATTCTGGAGGAACTGTCCGACGAAGTCGAGGTGACCGTCGAACCCGGCGTGGCAGTGACCGTCTGACCTGTGCCTATCGATTATGGACAGCTTCGGAATACCACCGCTCGGGAGATCTCCGCTCTGATCCAGGACGGGTTTGCGTTTGATCGCGGGAGCGGGTCTCACCAGATTTTTTACCATCCCGACAAACGGAGAGTCACCGTCGTCTTCCACGGCGGCAACAGCACGTTCAAGCGGAAAACGGTGAAGAGTATGATCGAACAGACCCATTGGACGCACGAGGATTTGGTGCGGCTCGGGCTTATGACGAAATAATAGCGCTCGCGAATCCATTGAGATTGCCCCAGCAGCGTTTTCCCACGTTCGGAGTGACGATAGGAGGTAGTGGGTCAATTGAAGTCAGATAGCGGGCTGTCCGGTGTCCTGGCTCATCGTCGCCCAATATTCCTGAGAAGACCAAACCGGTACAATCTTGAAATCAACCAGATCTGCCCAGCAGTTGGCCCATACCTGAAGAGCATCGCGATCCTTTGCTTCCATCACCTGGAAACAGCGGGAATTCGCAGGATCCACCCAACTCGCGTGATAAATGACACCGTCCGGCAACATTCTGCCGTCACGAACAAAGCGTTCCCGGATCGGGTTGGGATCGCCATCCTTGAAGTCTTCGATGACCATGAATAGCATGGACGGTACTATAGCAGAACCGCTTTCAGTTCAGTCCCTGGCAAGGGCCGCTCAGTGGGACTGTCCCCACTTGGTCCGCTGCTGCGCAGCCGTTCCGCCTCCTCCTTTGCGTGCAGAGTACGAAGCGTTATCGCTACCAGCCCCAACTTGCATTTCCCGCCATCCGTTGTACAATAGTTCTTGGAGTGTCGAACCTGTCGAGTGGGCGAAAGCCCACTTTTTTGTTGGGACGCACACCCGGTTCGTTCCGTATGCGGCTGGAAATATCATCGCGCATTGAGGAGATCGCGCAGCGCGTGGCGCTCTCCGAAGGCATTGAAGTCGTCGAAGTGGAAGTCAAAGGCGGCGGGAAAAATCAGTTTGTGCGCATTTCTATCGATAAGCCCGAGGGCGTATCCCACGCCGATTGCGAGCTGATCTCGCATCAGGTCGGCACCATTCTGGACGTCGAGGACGTGGTGCCCGGCCAATACACGCTGGAAGTCAGTTCGCCGGGCCTCGAGCGCAAGCTGCTCAAGCCGCGCGATTTCGAGCGGTTCCAGGGCAAGAAGGCCAAGGTCACCCTGCGTGCGCCGGTCGAAAACCAGCGCCATTGGGAGGGCGTCCTGGCGGGCTTCGCCGATGGCGTCGTCAGCCTGGAAGCCGCCGGCCGGCAGATCCGCTTCCCGTTCGAACAGGTGGAAAAGGCGAACTTGAAGTTTGAGTGGTAAATCCCTCCTCGCCATCGAGTTAACATTCCAGCGAAATTATAGAAGAGGACCCCTTGGAAACGATTTTTCAGTCCATCGAGATACTGAGCAAGGAAAAAGGCATCGATCCGCAGATCGTGCTGGACGCGGTAAAAGACGCCATGCTGATCGCCGCGCGCAAGCACTTCCGCACCACGGAGGATTATATCGCCGAGCTGCACGAGAAGACCGGCGCGCTCCAGCTTTTCGCCGTCAAGAAGGCGGTCGAGGCGGTGGAAGATCCGGCTAAGGAAATGACCTTGGCCGAGGCCCGCCGCATCAATCCCGAAGCCGAGGTGGGCACCGAGATCCGCATTCCCAAAAAGACAGACTTGCTCGGCCGTATCTCGGCGCAGACCGCCAAACAGGTGATTTTCCAGAAGGTGCGCGAAGCCGAACGGGAGACGGTCTTCAACGAGTACTCCGGCCGCACCGGAGAACTGGTGAACTGCACCGTGAAGCGCGTCGAAGGTCCGGATTACATTCTCGATCTCGGCAAAACGGAAGCGCGCCTGGCGAAGAAGGAGCAGTCCCGCCTGGAAAGTTACAGCGTGGGCGACCGCGTGCGCTGCGTGATCCGCGTGGTAGACAAATCCAGTAAGGGTCCCGGCGTGGCCGTATCGCGCGCCGCTCCGGAATTGGTGATGCGCCTGTTCGAGCAGGAAGTTCCGGAGATTTACGACAGCACCGTGACCATCAAGGGTTGCGCGCGGGAAGCTGGCGAGCGTACCAAGATCGCCGTGCAGAGCCGCGACCGCGACGTGGATAGCGTGGGCGCCTGCGTGGGCATGAAGGGCATGCGCGTGCAATCCATCATTCGCGAGTTGCGCGGCGAAAAGATCGACATTATCGAATACTCCGACGATCCGGTCACTTTCGCCACGCATGCCTTGAGCCCCGCGAAGATCAGCCGCGTGACCATCGTCAACGCCCTCGAAAAACACATGGAAGTGATCGTGGACGATTCGCAGCTCTCGCTGGCGATCGGCAAGAAGGGCCAGAACGTCCGCCTGGCGGCCAAGCTGCTTGGGTGGAAGGTGGACATCAAGAGCGAGGAGGAGAAGCGCCAGGAAGTGGAGTCCGCCATGGCCGCTCTCGTCAATCCGCCGGAGCTGGTGTCCGCCCTGGTCGCGTATGGCATGGGCGAAGAATTGGCCGGACGGCTCTCCGCGGCTGGCATAAGCAGCATCGACAAGTTGGGCGGGATGACACCCGAACAGTTGCAGGAGATCCCGGGCATCGATCCGGAGATGGTGGAGAGCATTCGCGATTCTGTGACCGCCTACTACGCGCAGTTTGAAGAAGCCGCGCCGCCGATGGAGCAAAGTGCGCAGGATGAAGAGCAGGTCTCCGCCGCGCCGGAATCGGATACAGCCCCGGGCGAAACCGTGCCACTCGCGGCGGAGCCGGAGCTAGCAGCCAGCACCCAGGACCCAGCACTCACGTTCGAGGTTGCGCCCGCACCCAGCACCCAGGACCCAGCACCCTCTACCGGCGAGTCTGATACCATAATAGACTCGGGGCGCGTATCTCACGACGAGTCGGAAGCCGGTAGTTCGCAAAAGGCGTGAAGTGCGTCTCCGCGAGACAGTTTTGTATCTATGAACAAGATTCGTATTAATGAGCTGGCACGGGAACTGGAGGTCAAGGCGCACGAGATTCTTGACCTGCTCCCTGAGTTGGGCGTAACCGAAAAGAAAACCCACTCCAGCTCGATCGATGAAGATGTCGCCATCAGACTGCGGCGGCGGCTGGCTGGAGAGGCCAACGGGGATCATGCGGAGCCGGAAGCGCGCGCCGCCACTCCTCCCGCACGGCCGGCCCCGGAAGTCGAGACGTCCCCGGCCCCGGCCGTCGAAGTTACGCCGGGCGCGCCCGAGGGCCAGCCGCAGGCTGCCGTCGAAGAGAAGGCTGCGGAGCCCGCCGCCGCACAGGCCGCTCCGGATCGTCCCATCGGCCGCCCATCGCTGCCCATTCGCCCGCCATTGGCGGGCAGTTCGCCGCAGGCCGCGCAGCCCGTTGCGCCGGCGCCGCCCCGCGTCGCGCCTACCCCTATGGCACCTGTCCAGGCGCCTGCGGCATATACGCCCGGCCGTCCGGTGCCGCCGGTGGCTCGGCCGGTTCCACCGCCACGGCCCGGCCAGGTGCTGTCCGGACCGCGCCAGCCGATGCCACCGGGCGTCAGCGAACCGATCTCTCCATCGGCGCCGATTTTCACCCGGCCCGGTGTGGCCGCCCGCGCCCCCAGCGCACCCTTACCGCCGTCGAGCCCCGCCCCGCGCACGGGGCCAGGCACTCCCATACCCTCCGCGCCCAGACCGGTGGCGCCGGCGCAGGCGCGCCCGCTCGCCGGACAACCTGCCGCGCGTCCCGTGGTGCCGCCGCGTGCGGATCTGGCCGCCCGGTTGAGTCAGCCCCGCGCCGCTTCACCCGGCATGCCCGCGGCTCCCGCGCCCGCCCGTCCCGTCAGCCCTGGCATTCCGCGGCCGCAAAGCGCTCCCGCGCCCGGACAACCCATCTACCGCGGACCGCTTCGTCCCGGCCAGCCCGCCATAGTTGCGCGGTCGGCCCCAGCCGTCCGCCCAGGCGTCCCCATGCGCCCCGGCAGCGGACCGCGCCCCATGCATCCCACGTCGCGCCGTCCGGGTATGGAACCCGCCGCCGCGCCGCCGCCGCCCGATCAGCAGCGCCGCCCAGGCAGTAACCGCGGCCGTCCGCAGCGCGATCGCAGCGCGGAGCCGGAAGAAAAAATCCTGCGCCCTTCCACGCGCCGCCAGAGTCCCTCCGGGCCGCCCCCCGTCAGCCGTGAGATCACCGTCACGGAAGGCATCACGGTCAAGGAGCTTTCTGAAAAGCTGGACGTCAAAGCCAGCATGGTCATTCGGAAATTGATGGACCGCAACATCCTCGCAACCATCAATCAGACGCTCGATTCCAAGCTCGCAACCGAGATGGCGCGTGAGTTTGGAGCTTCCACCAGCACAATCACTTACGAAGAAGAATCTCAACAAAAAGATGAGGTTACCGAGGAGCAGAAAGATCTGGTCAAGCGGGCTCCCGTGGTCACCATCATGGGCCATGTGGACCACGGCAAGACTTCGTTGCTGGACGCCATTCGCGAAGCGAATGTAGCCGGCAAAGAGGCTGGCGGAATTACCCAGCACATCGGCGCGTACTACGTCGAAAAGGACGGCCGTAAGATCGTCTTTATCGATACCCCGGGCCACGAGGCCTTCACCCGCATGCGCGCCCGCGGCGCCAAAGTCACCGACATTGTGGTGCTGGTGGTGGCGGCCGACGACGGCGTGATGCCCCAAACCCTGGAGGCCATCGACCACGCCCGCGCCGCCAAGGTCCCCATTGTCGTAGCCATCAACAAGATCGACAAGCCCGATGCGCAGCCCGAGCGCATCAAGCAGCAGCTCTCCGACCGCGGCCTGCTGGCTGAAGATTGGGGTGGCGATACGGTGATGGTGCCCGTCTCCGCCAAAATGAAGATCAACCTGGATCTGCTGCTGGAGATGATTCTGCTGGTGGCCGATCTGCAGGATCTGAAGGCCAATCCGGCCCGTCCGGCCATGGGCAACGTGCTCGAAGCCAAGCTGGATCGCGGCCGCGGACCCGTCGCCACCGTGCTGGTGCGCAACGGAACGCTACACGTGGGCGACTATTTCATCTGCGGCGCCGTCTTCGGCAAAGTGCGCGCCATGCTGAATGACCGCGGCGAACCGATTCGCGAGGCCGAGCCCTCCACGCCCGTCGAGGTGCTGGGGCTGGAGTCCATGCCAGAGGCCGGCGACGATTTCCAGGTGGTCACCGACACCGCCAAGGCCAAGCAGATCGTGCTTTTCCGCGAAGCCAAGGTCCGCGAAGCCACCCTGGCCAAGAGCAGCCGCATCACTCTCGAGATGTTGCACAAGAAGCTCGCGGCGGGCGAAGTCACCGAACTGCCCATCATCCTCAAAGCGGATGTGGGCGGCTCCGCCGAAGTGCTTAGCGACACGCTGCAGAAGCTGTCCAACGACAAGGTCAAGATCCGCGTGTTGCGCTCCGGCGTGGGCGCCATCAACGAGTCCGATGTGCTGCTGGCTTCCGCCTCGGATGCCATCATTATCGGCTTCAACGTGCGCCCGGAGCGCAATACCACGGCTTTGGCCGAGCAGGAAAAAGTGGACATCCGGCTGCACACCATCATTTACAACTTGACCGACGAGATCAAGCGCGCCATGACCGGCCTGTTGGAACCGGTGTTCAAGGAAGTCTATCGGGGCAAGGCCGAGGTGCGCGATACCTTCCGCATTACCAAGGTCGGCAACGTGGCCGGATGCCAGGTGCAGGATGGCACCATCACGCGCGACAGCGAGGTGCGCCTGCTGCGCGATAACGTTGTGGTCTACACCGGCAAGGTCAGTTCGCTGCGCCGCTTCAAGGACGACGTCAGCGAGGTGAAGAGCGGCATGGAGTGTGGCATCACGCTGGAGAACTTCGGGGATATCAAGCAGAACGATATCATCGAGGCGTTCGTCACCGAGCGTGTGGCCACCGAAGTTTTCGCCTGAGGCGCCGTGGCCACGATCGGTGTGCTGACCCTCGAAATCGTCCTTCAAAACTCGCACTCCTTGAAGGACAAGCGCCACGTGGTGAAAGGTCTGAAGGACCGGCTGCGCGGCAAGTTCAACGTGGCGGTGGCGGAGATCGACTGTCAGGACCTCTGGCAGCGGGCCGTGGTAGCGGCGGTGACGGTGTCCTCCGACCACGGACACGCCGAAAAGGTTTTGCAGTCGGTCGAAGAAGAAGCCGCCGCGCTGCTGGGCCCGGAGCTGAATGGCGCCACAGTGGAATGGATGTGAGAGTTTGCCGGCACCCAGCACCCGGAACCCAGCACCTTTCTTATGGATGAGCATCGTTCCAGGCGGGTTTCCGTAGCGGTCCGGGAGGAGTTGTCCGAGATCATCGGGTTTGAGCTTTCCGATCCGCGCCTGATCGCGGTGGACGTGACGGATGTGACCGTCAGTCCGGACTCGCGCCACGCCCTGGTCAAGGTTTGCCTGGGCGGCGGTGAACCCGAACAGCACCAGGCGATGGCTGCGCTCGAGCATGCCGCTAACTACCTGCGGCATGAACTGGCCAGCCGTCTAAATCTCAGGAGGATTCCTGAGCTGCATTTCGAGCCGGACAACTACCCCGACGCCGCCACGCGGGTCGAGATCCTGCTGAAGAGGGCGAAAAAAAAGCGTGCGCCAACGGAAAATCAGCCCTAAAGTCAAACAAAATGTGGTAGTTTTGTTTTTGTTGACGGTGGGGCAGGCCTCCTCGCCCGCCCAGGCTGGCCGGGAGATCCTGCGCCTGGAGCAAAGCGCCGAGGCCATGGGATCCGCCTATTCCATTGCCGTATATGGCTATGATCGGGAACAAATGGAGGCCGCCGTCGAAGCCGCCTTCGATGAAGTGCGGCAATTGGACAGTATGTTTTCAAACTATAAGCCCGACAGCGAGTGGAGCGAAGTGAACCGTGAGGCTGCCCGCCGCCCCGTGCACGTCTCACCCGAATTGTTCCAGTTGCTGGCCGCCTGCCAGGAGTATAGCCGCCAGAGCGAAGGGGCTTTCGACATCTCGGTCGGGCCGTTGATGAAAGTCTGGGGCTTCTATAAAGGAACCGGGCACTTGCCGCACCGCGCCGAAGTGATGGCCGCCATGCAGAGCGTCGGCTACCGGCACGTGCATCTTGACGCCGCAAGCCAGACCGTAAGCTTCGACCGGCCGGGTGTGGAACTCGATCCCGGCGGCATAGGCAAGGGATACGCCGTGGATCGCATGGTCGACGTGCTGAAGCGCAAGAGCATCGCTATCGCGCTGGTGGCGGCCTCCGGCAGCAGTATCTACGGGCTGGGCGCGCCGCCTAACGAACCGCGCGGATGGCGCATCACCATCCGCGATCCGCGCAACGAACGCGCCACTGTCGCCGAGGCTTTTCTGAAGAACGAATCCATGTCCACCTCCGGCAGCTACGAGAAATTTTTCCGCGCCGAAGGCCACATCTACAGTCATATTATGGACCCCCGCACCGGCTATCCGGCGCCGGGCATGTTATCGGTTTCGCTCATCACCCCGCGCACAATCGACAGCGAGGCCTGGGCCAAGCCGTTTTTCATCAATGGCCGCCAATGGGCGGCGCAACATAATCCCCAACGATTTCGCGCCTTTTTTTGCGAAGACAGGACGGAACAGCCATGCGCGTGGCTCCCATGACAAGCCGCTTTTTGGATGCGTGCAAGCGCAGACCCACGGACGTTCGCCCGGTGTGGTTCATGCGCCAGGCGGGCCGCTATTTGCGCCAGTACCGGGAGATCCGGTCGAAGCACGGCATCCTCGAAATCTGCAAACGGCCGGACCTGGCCGCCACAGTCACCCTGCAACCGGTGGAAATACTGGACGTGGATGCCGCCATCATCTTCGCCGATCTGCTGCTGCCCGTGGAGCCCATGGGATTGAAGCTGCGCTTTGCCGCCGGCGAAGGCCCGCGCATCGATAATCCGGTGCACACCAATGCCGACGTGGACAGTCTTTCCACGGCCAATACGGATGACTTAGGCTATGTCGGCGAGGCTATTCAAAACGTGGTGCGCGCGCTGGCCGGTAAAGTACCGGTGATCGGTTTTGTGGGCGCGCCGTTTACGCTCGCCAGTTATATGATCGAGGGCGGCGCTTCGCGCAATTACATCCGCACCAAGCGTATGATGTATTCCGACGAGATCCTGTGGCGCCGCTTGATGGGTAAGATCGTGGACGTGCAGGCCCCCTTCGCCAGCCTGCAAGTCACCGCCGGCGCGCGCTGCATCCAGGTTTTCGACAGTTGGGTGGGGGCGCTGGGGCCGGACGATTACGTGCGCTTCGTGCAGCCATACTCGCGCGCGCTCATCGAGCGCATCCGCGCGACCGGCGTGCCGGTGATCCACTTCGGCACGGGCGCTTCGGGCTTCTTCCGCGAGCTGCACGCGGCCGGCGGCGACGTGATGGGCGTGGACTGGCGCGTCAATATCGACCAGGCCTGGACCGACATCAGCTATCGCTCGGCGGTGCAAGGCAACCTCGATCCGGTGGCCTTGTTCGCGCCGCTGCCGGAGCTGCGGATGAAGATCGCCGAGCTGCTGAAGCGCACCGGCACGCGGCCCGGACACATTTTCAACGTGGGTCACGGCATCCTGCCGGAGACGCCTGTCGAGAATGTGAAGGCCTGCGTGGAGATGGTGCGAGATTTCAGGCCGTAGCGCACGCAGTCTTGGATGGGACTCCAGGTGCTGTTCAGCAACGATCCTGCATTTGTGTTGAGCAAAGCCAGAGTCTTCCTTTCCTCTCAACCTGTTCTCCACAATTTGGTTCTGTCGATCCTGCACGCGCGCGTTGCGCAACGCGATCCCGGTCGCTATTGGATGGCTATTCAACAGGACGACACTGTCGGCGTTGTCGTACAATCGCCCCTGACATACCCAGCGACGTTGACACCCATGCAACCGCCGGTGGCCGCGGCCATGGCCGATGCGATTGCGGAAGCGTGCATCGCCTTGCCGGGCGTCAACGGGGAGGCTGCCACTGCGGCTATGTTCGCCGGCCAATGGAGTGAGCGCTCCAAATCGGCAGCCATACCTTTCCAGGGCAACCGCCTCTACGAACTTTTAGAGATCGGAGAAGTACCCGGCATCGAAGGCAAGCTACGGCAGGCCGGTCCGCAGGACCGCGGCTTAATGGTTCTGTGGACGCGTGAATTCCAGCGTGAAATTGGTGAGTCTGGCAACGATACGGAACTCCGCGTGGATCGAGGGTTGGCAGCCGGACAACTGTGGCTGTGGGATCGAAACGGAGAAACGGTCTCTATGGCCGTTAGCCGGGAGCCGGTATATGGCGTGGTGCGGCTGTCGGGCGTCTACACGCCACCTGAAAAACGGAAGCATGGTTACGCGGCGGCATGCGTTCGAGCTCTTTCGAAACAGCTGCGTGACGCTGGATATCGCTGTGTGCTCTACACTGATTTGGGTAATCCCACATCGAATTCTATTTACCGGCGAATTGGGTATCGGGCTGTGGCAGAAGCTCTCCGCTATCGCTTTGAGTGACGAGCTCGCATGCCTGAGCCGCACGATAAGAGGACCATCATCAGCATGGCTGTCATAGCTTCCGCAGCGGCAACCCTGCTGCATGAGGGCGTGGGCCACGGCGTCGTAGCCTGGATGCGCGGCGATATTCCGACTGAACTCACCAGCAACCACCTCTCGTCCATGCATCCCGACCGTTGGGTCGACGCGGGTGGAACCCTGTTCAACCTTCTTGCAGGCGCCATCGCGCTGATGGCCTCGCGGTATGCCGGCAATCGCTCCAATCTGCGTTACTTTTGCTGGATTTTCGCTGCGCTCAATCTTCTTCCTGGCGCCGGCTACTTCCTTTTTTCCGGGATCTTTGGTGTTGGCGACTGGAACGAGGTGATTCGGGGCGCGCCCCATCAAATCCCACTTCGCATTGTTATGACAGGTTTTGGCGCCGGACTGTATGTGCTGGTCGTGCGCCGGCTCGCCGTCGCGGTCCATCCCTATTGTCCGTCACGTCCGGACTACAATACCGTGGGTCGATTACCATATTATGCCGCCTGCCTTTTCAGCTGCGCTGCGGGAGCGCTGGATCCGCTGGGGCTTAAGCTGTTCCTCATCTCGACGGTACCTGCCGCGTTCGGCGGGTCGTCTGGCCTGATGTGGGCGGACAGCCTGCTCCCGCGCGGACCGGCAGAGCGGACGCTAACGATAAAACGACAGGCTGCCTGGTGGATCGCCGCTGTGGTATTCGGCCTCGCGTACATCGTCATCCTCGGACGGGGTATCGAGTTCGCCCACTAACGTGGTGCGCCGAAGGAGCCCTAGACGGCGCGGCGTCTGGGCCCGAACGATCGCACATGACGCTGCGGCGGCCGGTGCGAGGTGGACGGAATCTCGACCACGGGAGCCGTCGTTTTCTGCTCGCGGGTCACTTCGGGCGATACCTGGCGGCGAACCAGCCGAGTGGCCAGGATGCGCTCGATGTAGGCAATATCCGCGCGTTCGCCGCGCGTGGCAAAGGTCGAAGCCGTTCCGCCCGCGCCTGCGCGTCCCGTGCGGCCGACGCGGTGAATGAAGTCCTCCGGAGCTTGCGGAAGATCGTAGTTCACCACGTGCGAGATGCCCTCCACGTGAATGCCGCGCGCCGCGATATCGGTCGCCACCAGGACACGATAGTAGCCGTCCTGGAAGCCGCGCAACGCCTGTGTGCGCTGGTTCTGGCTGCGATTGCCGTGGATGGTGGCAGTCTTTACACCGTCGCGTGATAGCTTCTTGGCCAGGCGGTCCGCGCCGTGTTTGGTGCGGGCGAAGACCAGAAACGAACCCTGCTCGTCGCGCAGCATCATCTGGAGCAGGCCCAGCTTGCGATCCGCCTCGACTTCATACAAGTGCAAATCGATCTTGTCGACAGGCTTGGTGGTAGAGCCGATCTCCACCCGTACGGCATTGCGGACGTGTGTTTCCACCAGGTGTTTGACAGAGCTTTCGATGGTGGCAGAGAAGAACATGGTCTGGCGCGCGGGAGGGATGGCGGCCATAATGCGGGTGATGGTGGGCAGAAAGCCCATGTCGAGCATGCGGTCGGCTTCATCCAGAACCAGGATGCGCACGCTGCCGAGCGCGACCAGTCCGCGGCTGAGAAAATCGTAGAGCCTACCGGGGGTGGCGATAAGCACCTGGATGCCCTTGCGAATGGATTGCAATTGGGCGCCTTCGCCGACACCGCCAATCACGACGGCGGCGCGCACCGTAGATCCCGCGGCCATTTTGACGAAGGTCTCGTGGATTTGGAGGGCGAGCTCGCGGGTGGGGCTGAGGATGACGGCCCGGATGCCGGAACGGGATGGTTCGTCTGCGAGCAGGTGGATGATAGGAAGGACGAAGGCGAGTGTCTTGCCGGTCCCGGTTTGCGCCGTGGCAACCACGTCGCGTCCGGCCAGCGCGGGCTCAATGGCCTGGGCTTGGACGGGGGTAGGCTCTTTAAAGCCGTTCTTTACCAGATTGCTCTTCAGGAGAGCAGAGAGGGGAAATTCAGAGAAACTTTTCATTTTTGATTTTGCGGATGAGAATCGACGAGCCGACTACCAAACGGAGGGAGAAGGGGTTGTGGATCAACTTCCAGTAGTTTCGATTATAGCACAGGCAAAGCGGCCCGTCGTTGTCTGGTGTCGCGATCCGACTTGAGCGCCCCCGCCATGGGCTCTTGTGGCGGGGGCGCCGAAGTCCTAAGGCGCGCCTGCGATCGCTATTACCCGCCTCAATGGGGAAGCTCCGGCTGATGGCGGGAGCGGAAAGCCGCTGCAGACGGCGGGGTTCCGGGCTCCACCGGGGGCGGACCCTCCGGATTCAGGTCGATATTGAATGTGGTGTAGAGCGTATTGAAGTACGTGCCCGATACCACACGATCGGCCGTAACATACGCCACCCCACGGTAAGCGTCGTTGACGGTGTTGTTCTCTATAGTGTTTCCCGAGATGCCGGTGCCGGTATTCTCCCAAATGCCACAGCTATCGTTCGAAACCGGGAGGGCGTTAAAGACAGTATTCCCTTGAATCAGGCTGTCGGTAACCCCTTCAAGATCCATGCCATCGAGCCCTTGGATGTTGCTGATCACGTTGTTGGTGATCTTGGCCTGGGTGACGCCGTTCATGAAGATGCCACTCTGTGCGTTGCTGATGTAGTTCCCATTCACCACCGTGCCGGCCCCGACCGACCGGAGCGTGACGCCTTCGCTCCTCAGGTTGACGCAATCGGGACCGATCGCCAGGGTGCCGCAGAGGCCTTCGCTGATCATGTTGCCCGTGATCTGCCCGGCGGCGCCGTTAAGGAACACTCCAAATTGAAGGGTCCCCGAGGCAGGCCCGACGCCCGAAATGGAGTTGCCGGCGATGTCCACATTAACGGCGGCGGGCGAAATGCCGGCGCCCGGACCCACCACGTAGATTCCGTCCTGCGTGTAGTCGTGGATACTGCTCTGCCCGACGGAGACATTGAATGGGCCCGGCAGGCTCCCATCGTTCTCGACCAGAACTCCAAAGCCGTTTCCAAAGAGCCCGGAACAGGTGGATACATCCTGCAACTCGGCGCCGGAGATAGCGGCGTCGCTCACCCCGCCCGAGGAGTTGAAGTAGAGGATCGCGGAGAGGGCGGGGCTGCAGCCGCTGACCGTGTTCAAACTTGCGTCGACGGCCAGGTTCTTGATGGCCACGCCCGTCGTGTTCATTACGGTAATAACTGACGCATAGCCGTTCACCGCATTCAACCCGGTAGGCTGGATGAGGGTTCGATTGACTCCGTTCACGCTCGTGCCTATCAGCGTGAGCGGAATCGTGATGACCAGTTGTTCCGGGTAGAGCGCGGGACAGATGGCGATCACGTCGCCCGCGGAGGCGGCGGCGATGGCTGCTCCTATGGTGCTGTATTGGGCATGCGCGCACGTCTGCTCGCCTCCGGATGTGTTGGGCTGTCCGACCGTCAGTGTGTTGGCGTGGCTGGCCGTCGAGACCATCCCAAATGACAGCAGAGCCAAGCCAGTTCGTTTAGCAAGTTTTCTCAGCATCGTAAGTTTCTCCATTTTCTGAATGTTCCTGAACAGAATTTATGGCTTCCACAGGAAGCCGTGATACACATTGTTCGCGTCCGTGTAATATCCCGGAATCTCACTCGCAGAGACATCCGCTGCTGTTGGGCGAGATTGCGCAGACTCTATGGCAGCACCCGGAAGGGCACGTTACTCAATAGCGTGGCGCTGGGCGTTACCACCTGGATCGTGCCAGTGGTCGCGCCGGCGGGCACGGTAGTTGTGATTAGGGTTTGCGATAACACGGTGAACGTAGCCGCCGTGCCGTTGAAGGTGACGCTTGTCGCGCCGGTCAGATCGGTCCCCAAAATCTCGACGGCCGCTCCCACTTTGCCGGAGGTGGTTAGTGTTTCCACAAACGGGCCGAGACCCACAGATAGGCTGAAGACGGTACCAAGATTGTATCTTGCGCCGCCGTAAAGTGTCCCATAGAAGTCCCCATTGGTGGCTTGGACGAGCGCCGAGGAGGGTGAATATCCGCCCTCCGTGAGGCCGAAGCTGTATAGTGTCGTCAGCGTGCCATTGGGGGTGATTTTGAAGGCCGTGCCAGCTCCGTTGGCCCCGCCAGCCCCACCCCCACTCGTTGTCCCATAGAGGTCCCCACTGGTGGCCTGGACGAGCCCCGCGACGGGATATGCCCCGTCCGTGCACACGCTTTGGGCGCAGAAGCTATATAGCGTGGTCAGCGTGGCACCTGGGGTGATTTTGAAGACCGTGCCAGAGTTGTTGGCCCCGCCAGAGTAGGTTGTCCCGTAGAAGTCTCCATTGGTGGCCTGAATCAGCCCCGCGATGGGCTCTTGGCCGTCTATGCATCCGCTTTGGGCGCAGAAGTTGGTATAGCGTGGTCAGCGTGCCGCTCGGGGTAATTCTGAAGATCGTCCCGCCGGTTCCGTTGGCCCCGCCATAGGTGGTTGTCCCGTAGAAGTCTCCACTGGTGGCCTGAAGCAGCCCCGCGATGGGCTCTTGGCCGTCTATGCATCCGCTTTGGGCGCAGAAGTTGTATAGCGTGGTCAGCGTGCCGCTCGGGGTAATTCTGAAGATCGTCCCGCCGGTTCCGTTGGCCCCGCCATAGGTGGTTGTCCCGTAGAAGTCTCCATTGGTGGCCTGAAGCAGCCCCGCCTGGGGGGCGAAGCTGTCCGCGAATGTTCCTGAATAGAATTTATGGTTTCCACAGGAAGCCGTGATACACGTTGTTCGCGTCCGTGTAATATCCCGGAATCTCACCGGCGGTATTGTTTGCTCCTACATAGGTGCCTTGGCCGGACGCCGTCCCCGCGCCCGGAGCGTCGAACCTGACGACGGTGCCGAAGGGGGCCCGTACAAAGCCGTGGCTGGCGCCATTCGCGTCGTAGTAGTCCCCGTCGATCAGGCCCACCAAGTTGATGTTCTGTACGTTGGTGCCCGAAGCGCCCGGGATATCGATGGTGGTGAAAACGCCGCCGGCAGAGCGCACGAAGCCGTGCATCACACTATTCGCGTCGATGAAGACTCCCGGAATGACCGGGGTGATGCCGTAAGCAAAAGTGCCCTGGTTCGCGCCGGTGCCTGCGCCGGGCGCGTCGAACGTAGTAATAGCGCCGTCGGCCGCACGAAAGTAGCCGTGGCTCACGCTGTTGGCGTCAAGATACCAACCCGCGAGCGCTCCGTCCGCGCTGAGGCCTTCGTAGCTCGCCATAAAGGTGCCCTGGCCTGCGCCGGCGCCAACACCGGGTGCGTCGAACGTAGTGAGGGCGCCGCTCGAAGCGCGCAGGAACCCGTGAGACACGCTGTTCCCGTCAATCCAGGTTCCCGCGATCTCCCCCGCCGGGTTGATGTTCCACACGAACGTGCCCTGGCCGTAGCCTGTGCCCGCGCCAGGAACTTCGATGGTGATGAGATCGCCGCCGGGTGCGCGCAGGAAGCCGCTCGCAACGGCGTTGTCATAGGAGTATCCGGCAACCTCTCCCGCCGGGTTGATGCTTTGGGGATAAGTGTAGTAAGCGCCCGGAGGGCTGAAGCTCTGGAAGTTGCCGTCCGGCGTACGAACGAAGCCGTAAGCGCCCACCGACCCGCTGCCGGTGAAGTACCAGCCTGTAATCCATCCCGACGGGTTGATCTGCACCGCTGCCGTTCCCTGGTAAGCGCCTGTGCCGGCGCCCGGAGCATCGAACTCAATGATCGTTGGCCCTTCCAGTTGAGCCAGTGCCGGCATGGCCATGCCTGCCGCCAGCAGAATCATACTGAGAAATGGCGTTTGCTTCACGTTATGCATATCCTTCTCTCCTCGTGAGTGCGATTATGAGGCCTGCCAGGCGCCGGACAAATGCGCGCCGGGTGATCTCCTGGTGATCTATGGGTGACCGCGCAAATGCCTGACAATAGGCCGCTTGATGCCATGCCATGTCCGTGTTAGACTCGGCAGGATCATCAACTATGGCTGGCTCGAACCCTCAGCGCGCGCGCCTGTTCCGTTTCGGACCCTTCGAACTGGACGTTCGCGCCGGAGAGTTACGCAAACACGGCATCCGGCTTCTTCTCCGCGAGCAGCCTTTGCGGATTCTGCTTCTGTTGTTGGAACAGCCCGGCGAGATCGTGGTGCGGGCGGAGATTCGCAGCAGGCTTTGGCCGAACGAAACGGTCGTCGAATTCGACCATGGCATCAATGCAGCCATTAAGAAGCTACGCGCCGCCCTGGCGGAGTCGGCCGAGAAGCCGCGTTACATCGAAACGGTGGCGCGCCGCGGCTACCGGTTCCTGGGAGAGGTAGAGGTCGTCGAGGCGCCTTCCTCGGAACCACAGGTACCCACCGACCCGGATCTCGAGACAGACGATCTGGAAGGCAAACCCATTTCGCACTATCTGGTGCTGGACAAACTCGGCCAAGGCGGGATGGGTGTCGTTTTCCGAGCTAAGGACCTGAAGCTCAAGCGGAACGTGGCGTTGAAGTTCTTGCCGGAGGAATACAGCGCGCATGCGCAGCCACTGGAGCGATTCCAGCAGGAAGCCCGCGCTGCCGCGGCATTGAGCCATCCCAACATTTGCACCATTTATGAAATCGGCGAGCACCAGAGGCGGCCCTTCATCGCGATGGAACTGCTGGAGGGGCAGACGCTGAAAGACCTTCTGGCGGAGAGGCCGCTGCAGCTTGACGAACTGCTGGAATTGGCGACGCAGATTGCCGGCGCACTGGAATCGGCGCACAAGCGAGGCATTGTGCATCGCGACGTCAAGCCGGCCAACCTCTTTGTCACCCAGCGAGGGCAGGCCAAGATTTTGGATTTTGGGCTGGCAAAACTGCTGCCCGAGAGGTTGAGCACGGTTCACGGGACGGCCGTAGAAGAAGCAGCCAACGATTCGGCGGCGGCCGGGGCGCAGACAGGCCCGAGTTCCCCAGTCGGGACCGTGGCATACATGTCGCCGGAGCAGGTGCGTGGCGAGGAGGTCGACCCGCGCTCGGACATTTTCAGCCTGGGTGTGGTCCTCTATGAGATGGCTGGCGGTAAGCAGGCTTTCGGCGGCGGGTCTTCGGCCGAGACGATGAACGCAATCCTGAGGGACGATCCGCCCGAATTGCCGACCTCAGTGACACGGGAACTCGACCGGATCGTGCGCCGCTGTCTGGAGAAAATGCCGGACCGCAGATTCCAGTCCGCGGCGGAACTGGGCATGGCATTGCGATCGGTCTCCGCCGCGGCGGCCGCCCCCGTTCCAGCGCAGTGGTTTAGCCGGCAGGCACGAGCCTGGATTGCGGCCAGCATGGTTATGGCGACGGTAATGGGGACGGTCGCGGCCGTGCTGGCTGTGATGCACTTCCGCGAGAAGCCTCCCAAACTCCCGGCTATTCAATTTTCGATTTTCGCGCCCGAGGGAGTGACATTCGGCGACGTTCGTTACGGCGGTCCGCCGCTGATTTCCCCCGATGGCTCGCAGTTGGCATTCGCCGGTATTGACGGTCGGGGCACAAACCAGCTTTGGGTACGGCCGCTGCGTTCCCTGACCGCCAGGCCACTGCCTGGAACAGACGATGCGATGTACCCGTTCTGGTCGCCCGACAGCCGCTGGCTGGCGTTCGTTGCGGACGGGAAACTGAAGAAAATCTCCATCGGCGGTGGCCCACCGAAAATATTAGCCCGTAGTAATTTGCGAGGCGGCACATGGGCCCAGTTGGACGAAGGGGAGCCCGGAACGATTGTCTTTCCAACAGAAGCAGGCGACGGGCTTCAGCGCATATCGGCAGCCGGGGGAGAACCGGTCCGGATCACGATGCTTGACTCATCGCGCAATGAGGTGCTCCACATGCAACCGCAGTTTCTGCCCGACGGGCGACACCTCCTTTTCCTGGCGGTCGGCGATGGGGAGAGTAGCGTCGTCTCGATCGCTGACGTACGCTCTAAACCAGATAGCAAGAGCGTGCAGCGATTGAATATCCAAGGGACCTCACGCGTGTGGTGGGCGCCGCCCGGGTACCTACTCTTCCTGCGCGATCACAACCTGATTGCACAAGTCTTTGATACCCTCCGGTTCAAAGTGAGCGGCGAACCTCTGGTGATAGCCGAGCATGTGGGCAACGGCTTCAACCGGCACACCAAGCGACTTCTCGGTGTCCGCCACGGGCGTGCTTGCCTGGAGAGCCGGGTTCAATGCCGACAGGCAACTCGCATGGTTTGACAGAAGCGGCCAGCGGCTCGCAGGTCTGGATGCCCACGAGCCGTACTTGTCGCCGCGTTTATCTCCCGGCGGCGGCCAAATCGCGTTGATCAGGCCTGAGACACCCATCGGGCAAGGCTTGGGTCAATCCGGCTTGCAGACAAGAAGCATTTGCTTGCTGGATCTGGCTCTTAGGTCGGTGTCGCCGTTCGCATTTGGGGCCGTCGCCTCGCCAGTCTGGTCGGCGGACGGAAACCGCATCGTCTTCGGACGCGGCGAAGCGGGAGACCACGGCCTGTACTGGAAGGCCGTCGGCGGAGGCGGCGATGAGGAGCTACTGCTAAGGACCGCGCACCCGTCAACTCCGCTTTCCTGGTCGCCCGACGGCCGGTTCATTCTGTTCCGAGAAGAACAAGGTCCAGGGACTGGAGCCGCACTATTCGTCCTGCCGGTTCTTGGGCAGCGAAAACCCATTCTGATTTCGCAGTTGGCCCCCTACGGCGGATTCTCGCCAGATGGCCGATGGATCGCGTACGCGTGGGGCAAATCGGGGCGGTATGAGGTATGGGTTCGATCATTCGACGAAAGCGACCCGGGGGCCGCTCAGCACAAATGGCAGGTTACAGAGAAAGGCGGCTTCCTGCCGCGGTGGCGCCGCGATGGGCGGGAGTTGTTCTATTGGGATCTCTATCGCCGGCTGGTGGCCGTACCGGTGAGCACCGGCTCCGCATTTAAGGCCGGTGCCCCAGTGACGCTGTTCGATACACACGACCATGACCCCACCGACTTCGATTACGACGTGAGCGCCGATGGACAACGGTTCCTAGTCAGCCGGCTCGTGCAGGACGATAGCCGTCCGGTTAATATCGCCCTCGACTGGCTCGCCGTGGCGAAAAAGCGAGACTAACCCTTGCCGTTTTTCAGAATCTCGATGCTGCCGTTATTGTCGTTGAGCCGCATGGGGCAGCCGCCGCCGCCGATGTTGCCGTTCAACGAATCGGAGCTGATGTCGCCGGAAATGGTCATGGGGAAGTCGGAATGGATCTTGCCGAACGATGTCTTGGCGGCCACCGCGTAACTGGCGTTGTCCGGCACGCGCACGCGCACCGCAGAAAAACTCGTGCGAATGCCAACCGGCCGGCAGGCCTGACCCTGCAGCGATACTTCCACGCCGCCGTTCTGGTTGTCGACATCCACCGAGCCGGCTACGCCGTCGAGCAGCACGGCCCCGAAGCTGGTTTTCACATTGGCGCTGTTGCGGATACCTGAGGCTTTGACGGCGGCGTTGGAACTCTCGACGGTCAGTACTCCGCCGACCCGGTCCGCGGTGACCAGTCCAAAGCTGGTTTTGAGTGAGGCTTCTTCGCCCACGTCGGCCACCGTGATGGGGCTATTGCCACCCACGATCCGAATGCCCTTGTGCACGTCGCTGATATCCACGCGGCCGAACGAGTTCTCGATGGTCGCGGATTCGCCCACCTTCCTGCCAATCACGGCGGAGTTGGTCGCGCGCACTGACAGCACCTTGCCGATATCGCCGAAGCGCACGGTACCGAAACTGGTATTCAGCTCGGCCGAACCGGTGACGCTGTTCGCCTCCACCTCGCCGTTGCCGTTGCCCACGACCAGGTTCCCCTTTACGCCGCTGACGGTCACTTTGCCGAACGAATTGGTGATGCGCACATCGCCGCCCGCGCCGGTGACCTGCACGGCGCCGTTGCCGTTCACGATGGTTCCGCCGCGCCCGGGATTCGAGATCGTGACGTTCGCAAAGCGGTTCTTGACGTTCACGATGCCGGTGACATCCGACACGTCCACGCTCCCGTTGCTATTGCGAATCTCGACGTCGCCTTTATTGCCGGTCACCTCGACGGCGGCAAACTGGTCCTCCAGACGCTGCGTGCCGCGTCCGTTGCGGAAAGTCAGCTTCCCATTCGCATTGGTGATATCCCCATTGGCTTTGAGATCCTCGACGGTGACGCTGCCGAAACTGTTGTGCAGTTCGAGCGGCGCGGTTTCCGGCATGCTCACGTTGAGGTTCACCGAGTAGGAAAGATAGGAGAGACCGTGGAACCCGAAGAAGCCATCGTGCTCCTCCTTGGGATATTCCGTGCGAATGACCAGCGCCGAGCCGGCCGGCGCGACCTCGATCCGGATCTGATCCGAGAGTCGCTTGGCGTCGGCGTCGTTGGATGCGGAGACACGGATGGAAGCGTGCACCACTACGTCCCGGCCGGCGTGCGTACGGAGGTTGACGTTGCCCATCCGATGTTCAACCCGCACGCTTTGGCCGTTGGCCAGGGTTACGGTCTTGTCGAAGCTCCGCGAGTATTCCTCGCGCGCGAAGGCCGGCGCCGCCAGTAACAGGGTCATTCCAATAATCGGGCCAACGATCGGGCCAAACACGATATTATTGCGACGATTGCGCATGCTGCAAAATCTCCTTGAGAGTGTCTTGTTTATCGCGGTACAACACCGCCAGGCCGGCTTGTAGCTGCGCATTGAACTTGTTATGAGCGACCGTGGAGCGGACATTGACGATCTCGGCATCGAGCACCATCAGCTTCTCGCGGGCGGCGACGGCGTCCGGGTTTTCCGAAACGTTCAGCTTGGGCTGCACCAGGCGCGAGAGTTTGTCGATGGAAGCGCGGTAGGCCGCCTCGGTCTGTTCCACTTCCTTCAGCGTCTGTTCGGTCAGAAAATCGCTATCCTGGGCCGCGGCGGGCGTAGCCGAGGGCCGCGAGTACGTCACGATGAAGACGGAAACTGCGATCGCCAGGGCCGCGGCGATGCCGGTCAGCAGGCGCCAATCGAACCGTTTATTGAAGCTGTACCGCTTGGCCGCCTTCTGCTGCGCGGCCAGCGTCTGGCGGATTTTGGGCCACAGTTCGGGCGTCTCCCACTCCTCGCGGAGTCCCGGCGCGACGGTCGACATCTCGTTCCAAAGCCAGAGTTCGCGGCGGCAAGCGTCGCAAACCTTGGCGTGCTCGCGCGCGTCGGGCAGCAGTTCCGGGATGGCCAGGGCGCGCTCCAAATCTTTGCAATCGAACGTCATGCGCGGCACTCCGTCAACAATCGTTTCAACTCCCGCTTGGCTTCGAAGAGCCATTTCTTCGACGTGCCTTCCGGGATCTCCAGAATGGCGGCCACTTCAGAATGGCGGAAGCCTTCCACTTCGAACAGCCAGAACACCGTCCGGTACTGCGGATGGATGCGGCCGAGCGCGGTCCGAATGGCCAGCTGTAGCGGCACGTTGTGCGGTATGGCCGGCGGCTCGGCCGGAAGCGGCGATTCGGCCTGGCGTTTGCGCTTGCGGCCCGTGTCGTAACAGCAGTTCAGCAGGATGCGGTAAATCCAGGGCGCCAGGCCGGAATCGAACTGGATGGCGCCCGCCGCACGATATATTTTCAAGAAGGCTTCCTGCACGGCATCCTCGGCATCTGCGCGATCCGCAAGCAAATGAAACGCAATGCTCTTCATGCGCCCGGCGTGCGCGGCGTAGATCTCCTCGAACGCAGATAGATCCCCGCGTTTGGACGCCTCGATCAAATCGGCGTCGCTGCGCGCGGTCAGCCGGCCGGCGGCCATTGCCAAAGGCATTCTGACTGTTATAACGATTGGGAGCGGCGGAAGGTTCTAAAGATTTTCGGGCGGCTTTGCTGGGCGGCCCACTTTTCGGGCCACTGCGGTTTGTGGGTGACCCCGGTGTGGCGTCCTCGGCCAGGCGTTGCCCAGCCCCTTAACGGTGTGGGGTTAATCCAGCGCAGAAAGCGCTCGGCTGTATCGCATCGGGTGTTACTAACACGCCAGCGCGGCCCAAAAAGCGACCCGACTTGAGCGTACCGTAAGATCGATGTTCAAGTACAATAGACGTACGCTACGTGCGATATCAAAGCTCGTGTTGCTTTCCGGGGCGCTCATGGTGGTGCTACTGATGGTCGCACCGCACGAGACGGAGCGCGACGATCCGCCCCCGTACATCCCCACATTCATTCCGATGCCCATTTCGCCCCCGGGAACTGCCGGCCTGGTTGGAATCCCCAGGGCCCCCGTTATTGCCAAGGGGTATCTGTATATGCCGACTAAGATTGACTCGGCGCTTGCACGAGCGGTGGCGGAGAACGGGCACTCATTGGGCGGGGAAGCCAGGGTAAATTGGGACAAGACGATGGATCGCGGGGACCCGCACTTCGTCACTATCCGGGTAGCTAGGCGATCACTTGAGAACTTCGAGCAGGACCTGCGAGGGTCCTTTACAAAGAACATTAGCAGGGTCGAAATTACCACGAGGATGCACGGCGTTCTGCAATCCGACAGCGGCATTGACATCTCTGGGGGCGAACCGCCAACGCAGTTGATCGATGGCGGTGAGCACTATACTCAGTGGACTTGGGTTGTCAACCCCAAGTCGCTCGGCCCCCACAAGCTCCAAATCACCTTAGAGTGCCTGATTACGGGCAGCCATGTTCCCGAAACGGCCAGCGTGTCTTACCAGGATTACCTGGATGTGGAAGTGCGAGAGACGCTCGCGGATATCAGCCGACGCTTCTTTGAAACCAAGACACCGGACCTGCTATCGGTTCTAGTGACAGCAATCCTCTCTGTTTTCCTGACATACGTGGGGAAGCATGTGTTGGGTTTCGCCAAAAGTGTCAAGGATCGCCTGTCAAATCCGCGATCGACTCGAAAGTAGGACAGCGCGGGAATGGATCTACCCGCAACCTGGCTTTCAGCGTCTCGGGAGCGGCCCGGGAGAACTCCGAGAGGACATTGGTGTCCAGCAGGAAGCCCGTCATAGATCGACGGCGCGCGGGTAATCTCTCGACCTTTGAATGTTTAGTTCCGAACCGGCAAATGGCGTTGCAGTCAGAACGTCGATGAGCCGCTTGGGCGATGGCTCCGCAGGACCGGCAGCGGCACCCCGGGCCTGCCCGGCCACGATCTCCTGGAGATAGTCGCCGAGGGAAATGCCGCGCTCGCGCGCCTGGGTCAGCAGCCCTTTTTCAATCTCCGGGTCCAGATCGAGTGTGATCGTCATGCGTTGTTCTCTCAGAATAGATCTTTTGTTGGAGGTTGTCACGTTCTCCAAGGTGCCCGCACTGTCACATGCGCCACAGGGCAGTTACTCGGCGATGGCGAACAAATGCCTGGCGCCGCGCACCAGCAGCAAATCACCTGCCAATGCGGGAGTCGCCAGGATCGGCTCGCCGATGGGATTCTTCGACAGCAACTCATATTGCGCACCGGCCTTCACGACGTAGACATCGCCGTCTTCGCTGCTGATGTAGAGCTTGCCGGCGGCTAGCACGGGTGAGGCGACGAACGAGCCGCCTTCGCCGACGCGCTGCTGGTAGACGCGCGTTCCGGACTTGGCGTCGTACACGCTCAAGATGCCGTTGTTAGCCACCGTATAGAGATGCTCGCCATAGACCAGCGGCGAGGGCAGATACACGCCGCCGCGCTGCTTGCTCCAGGCAATGGCATCGCTCGATTCCTTGCCATCCTTGAGCGTCAGGTCGCCGCTCGATCCTACCTTAATAGCGTAGATAGGCTGCACCGGCGGGTAACCCGCGGTCACATAGATCAGGCCTTCGGCGGAGACCGGCGTAGTGCAGGTGACTTCGGAATTGGGTCCCAGGGTCCACAGTTGTTTGCCGGTATCGGCGTCGTAACCCCGAATGGCTTTTGAGCCGTTAGTGGCCACTTCCGTGCGATTCGCAGCCGGCACGATAGTGGGCGTGCCCCAGGACGGAATTTCGGCGCGCGCCGTGCGCCACAATTCGCTGCCGTCTTTCAGATCGAACGCGGCGATGAAAGAGTCCTTTTGCCGGTCGCACTGCAGGATCACCATGTTCTTATAGATGACTGGAGAACTGGCCGCTCCCCATTCCGAATCCGGATCGAAGAACCATCCCGCGTTCTGCAGGCCGAGGTCTTTCTTCCACAGCATTTCGCCGGTCATGGGGAATGCCCGGAGCTCCGTGGAAAGTAGCGGCTCCCTCGTAACCCACTCTACGACACCTTTCTCCGCTTGGCAACTTCGGGCCTGGGCGGCGCCAGCGCTTCCAATTCCGTCATGAGCGCCGGGA
>Ga0302325_10001612_pt1 | contig 57145 bp, 42 predicted proteins | sample Palsa_T0_2_FD_201948 | JGI IMG/M metagenome (GOLD analysis project Ga0302325, IMG submission 201948) | Peat permafrost microbial communities from Stordalen Mire near Abisko, Sweden - Palsa_T0_2 | ecosystem: Environmental > Terrestrial > Soil > Palsa > Peat permafrost | place: Sweden: Abisko... | reverse complement strand
GCCAGGCTGCCGCCCAGCAGGCTCTCAGCGCGGAATGGTTGCCAGTCATCCGGCTGCTTCTTTTGGTCAAACTCCACGGCTGCGCGCGCGAGAGGCTCACTTTGGGCGAACTTCCCCTGCGACAGACAGGCCAGTGCCAAGTCGGCCGCCGCCTGCATCGTGGCCGTGTCTTCCGATCCCACAGTGTGCCGGTACGCTGCCAAACGTCGAGCGGCATAAGTCTCCGCTAAGGCGTACTCTCCCTTTTGTTGGTACATGTATGCAAGATTTGCAAGGAAGGAGAGAGTGAGAGGATGCTCGGGCCCCAAAGTGCGGAGGCCCGTTTGCAACGTCTGGCGGTAGAGCGTCTCGGCCTGCGCGTACCTACGCTGCTGCTGGTAGAGCTTGGCCAGGTGATTCATGGACAGCAGTGTGTCGGGATGCTCCGGACCCAGCACGCGGCGCCGGATCTCGATGGCCTCGGTGTAGAGGGCCTCTGCCTGCGAGTAGCTGCCCTGCGCGGCGTAGGTGTTGGCCAGATTGTTCATGCACTTCAGAGTGTTGGGATGCTCGGGACCTAGCACGCGCCGCTCCGTCCGTAGGACCTGGTTCAATAGCTCTTCGGCCTGTGGGTACCCGCCGTAGTACTCGAGGACGAGGGCCAAATTGTGCATTGATGCCAGCGTGTCGGGATGCTCCGGACCCAACACACGGCGCCGGATCTCCAGAGTCTGGGTGTAGAGGCTCCGGGCCTGCGCGTACTTGCCTTCGTCGCTACAGATATTGGCCAGACCATTCATGGAACTTAGCGTGTCGGGGTGCTCCGGACCCAACACCCGGCGGCGCATCTCCAGGGTCTGGGCGTGGAGTGCCTCGGCCTGCGGGTACTTGCCTTCGTCGCCATAGATGTGGGCCAGGTCGTACATAGATGCCAGCGTGTCGGGATGAGCCGGCCCCAAAACGCGGCGGGTGATCTGCAGGGTCTGGCCAATAACCGCGTCGGCCTGCGCGAGATTGCCCTGGAGACGAAGGATACGTCCAAGACCGGTCATGGTTCTCAGGGTCTTCGGATTCTCTGCTCCCAGCACGCGGCGATGCAAATCCAGCGCCCGCTCCAGTTGCTTCTGCGCCTCCGGATACAGCCCGAGGTCGAGGTAAGTTCGCCCGATCGTGTCCCGAACGGCAGCCTCTACCTCTGGTTGCCGGTCGAACTTACCGGTGATCCTGGCCGCCGCTCGATCTAAGGCTGTTCGCACCTCCAGGTGCGGATCGGGGTTGGCGCTCGGCCTCGACTGGTTGGCGGCGCTAGCTTGTGCCAGCAGATCGTTCTGCAGAAAATCGTTGACCGCCTGGGCCACGGCCGCTTCCCGGTTCGCGCGAATGCTCTGCCGGATGCTGACGGCGGCTGCCACCATGAGCACGACGACGCAAGCACTAATCGCAGCCAGCGGTCCCCTGTAGCGGCGCGTGAATTTGCGGGCGCGGTATGCCGCGGAAGCCGGAACCGCGAGGACGGCTTCGTTGTCCAGGTACCGCCCAATGTCCGCGGCCAGATCGGAGGGCGAACCGTAGCGGCGCGAGCGGTCTTTTTCCAGAGTCTTCAGCGCAATGGCGTCCAGATCGCCGCGCAGTTGTCGCGCCAACGCGGGGACATCGGAGCTGCGGTTTTCAGCCGTGGCGCCGGACTGGTCGCCCAGCATGCGCAACTTCGTGCTGGGACGCGGCGCTTCTTCCTCACGCATGCGCCGCAGCATCTCGTCGAAAGCCAGGTTGTGAAAATCGAACGGCCGTACCCCCACCAGTAACTCATACAGCACTACCCCCAGCGAGTACACGTCGGTGCGCGTGTCCACATCCACGCCGGTCGAGTCGGCCTGCTCGGGGCTCATGTAGGCTGGCGTCCCTAGAATGACCCCTGTCTGCGTGAACAGCGTTTCGGCCATCAGACCGTGCGACATCGCTTTGGCCACGCCGAAGTCGATGATACGCGGCAGCGGCTTACCGTCCACCTCGCTCACCAGTATGTTCGAGGGCTTCAAATCGCGATGGATGATCGCTTTTTGGTGCGCATGCTGTACGCCTTCGCAGACTTGGACGAATAACACCAAGCGCTGGCGCACAGTCATGCGATGCTGGTCACAGTATTCCGTGATTGGAACACCGCTGATGTATTCCATTACGAAGTAGGGCCGGCCTTGCAGTGTCGAGCCGGCATCGAAGACTTTGGCGATGCCGGGGTGGTCCATCAGGGCCAGCGCCTGCCGCTCAGACTGGAACCGCGCCACCACTTCGCCGGTATCCATGCCGGCCTTGATCAGCTTGAGGGCGACGCGGCGGTACACGGGCTGCGTTTGCTCGGCCAGCCACACCTCGCCCATGCCTCCCGAGCCGATGCGCTGGAGCAACCGATAAGGGCCGATCGACTCCTTCGCCTGCCAGGCCGCCGCTTGCGGCAAATAGGTCGGCGGTTCGCCGGATAATGCAGAAATATCGACGCTCGGGCCTTCGGCGGCCGGATCGCGCTGATCGTTCGCTTTGGATTGCTGAGGCGACATCCCTCAAGCGCCTCCTTGTGCGGCCAATATTGTAACTCAACGTTGCTTCCATCCTCTGGTGGCGCTATGCTGCTTAGTCCAACGTAGGGCTTGGAGCGAGGGATGGGGGTGGGTGAGCGGTTCCCGGAGACGTCCTGGACGCTACTGGCAAAGGCTCGCGAGCAGGGCGACAACGGAGCCCGCGCGAGAGAAAACTTCGCGCAAAGATACTATCGGCCGGTCCATGAGTTTCTTCTGATCCTCGTGCAGGACGCCGACCAGGCGCAAGATCTGGCGCAAGAGTTCTTCGCCCGGCTCAGCGGGCCGGGCGGGGTTTTGGAGCACGCGCGTCCTGAAAGAGGGGCCTTCCGCAATTATCTGCAGCGAGCGTTAAGGAACTTGGTGATCGATTGTCAACGGCGCAACCGCCGTGAGACCTTCGAGACGCATCCCGATCAGGCGAGCGCGGGAAGTTGGGATGTTATGGAACTGCCCGGCTTCCCCGCCGCGGAAGCCGCGTTTCATTATGCGTGGGTCAAGGTCACGCTGGCGGAGGCTTTGGTCCGGGTACGCGCTCTCTGCCTCAAGCGAAAACAGGAGGTACATCTGGAACTGTTCGAAGCGCGCTATCTCGGCGAGACGGACCTTGCGCCTTCTTGGGAAGAACTGGGCGCCCGCTATGGCATGGATCAGAAGACTGCACGCGACCGCGCCGATACGGTAGCGCGCCATTTCCGCCTGGTTCTGCGGCGCATGCTCCGCAGCGAGATCACAGCTCCAGGCGGCAGCGGGCAAATCGCCGAGGCGGCGATCGATGAAGAGATTAAGGCGCTGCTTTCACCGCTGCGGGACTGACTCATGCCGGATATAGAGATTTCGATGTTGGACCATTGTACGGGCCGCCAGCTCAAGGAACTGCTCGCGTTAGCCTCCACTGACGCGAAAACGACTTGGAATTGGCTCCTGGAGGTCGGTGACCTGGAGCAATTGGAGTACCTGCTCACGGACATGTGCTCCCGCATTGGGCAGTCCGCCGGCGCGCTTCTGCGGGCAGTCTGTTCCCCGGCCACGCCGGTGGACGCTCTGGTGGCAATCAAGAGCACTGCCAAACGTCTGGCCGTCGCAGCCGAAGCCGCGCCTCAGAAAGCCGCTGCTACATTGCTCTACCACCTGGCTGTGGCATCCGCGCTGGGCCACCACGCGCGCTACATCTCTTCGAAGGATCCGGCCGAGCGTCTGGGTCTGTATAAGGATCTGGCGGCGGAATTGTCCGATGACGACTTGGCGGCTATCTTTGAAAAGGCCGTCGCTGGTTTCTCCGAAAGTCCTCCTTGGGAAGTTGATCTCTGAAAGCTTCGAGCCATAAATTTTCTTCCCGCATTCGCATTTTCCGTCCGTACTGAAGATGAGAACGGTATGGTCTGTGTTCGGGCCGCCCGTCGCAACGCCGCATTTTGCGGCCTGACAATACGCCGCCGGAGCGCCGTGAGCACCAGCCCGTATAAAGGAGGAGCACATCAATGAAACGAATCGTTAGTCTCGCGAAGAGAGCATCCGCTGTCCTTACGCTGTGTGCAGCGACGGCGATTGCACTACCTGCACAGACTCTCACCACGCTGGACACCTTTGACTACACGGACGGCGCATACCCCTACGCGGGGCTGGTCCAGGCCACCAATGGGGACCTCTACGGGACAACGGCCTCTGGCGCGGCCAGCGGCTACGGGACGGTCTTCAAAATCACTCTGAGTGGCACGCTGACGACTCTGCACACCTTCGAGGGGACCGACGGCAACTCTCCCAACGGGCTGGTCCAGGCCACCAATGGGGACTTCTACGGGACAACGTATGGTGGTGGGGCCAGCAATGATGGGACAGTCTTCAAAATCACCCCGAGTGGCACGCTAACGACGCTATATAGCTTCTGTTCCCAAAGCGGGTGTACGGACGGCGAAGAGCCCTACGCGGGGCTGGTCCAGGCCACCAATGGGGACTTCTACGGGACAACGGAGGCTGGCGGGGCCAACGACGGTGGGACGGTCTTCAAAATCACCCCGAGTGGCACGCTAACGACCCTGTACAGCTTCTGCGCCCAAAGCGGATGCACGGACGGCGAATACCCCCTCGCGGGGCTGGTCCAGGCCACCAATGGGGATTTATACGGGACGACGTTGGCGGGCGGGGCCAACGACCAGGGGACGGTCTTCAAAATCACCCCGAGTGGCACGCTGACGACCCTATACAGCTTCTGCTCCCAAAGCTGTGCGGACGGCGAAGAGCCCTACGCGGGGCTGGTCCAGGCCACCAATGGGGACTTCTACGGGACAACCCAGTCTGGTGGGGCCAACTTCGTTGGGACGGTCTTTAGAATCACCCCGGATGGCATGTTGACGACGCTATACAGCTTCTGCTCCCAAAGCGGCTGCACGGACGGCGAAAACCCCCGCGCGGCGCTGGTCCAGGCCGCCAATGGGGACTTCTACGGGACAGCGTACCTTGGCGGGGCCAACAACGGTGGGACGGTCTTCAAAATCACCCCGAGTGGCACGCTGACGACGCTTTACAGCTTCTGCTCCCAAAGCGGGTGCACGGACGGCGAATACCCCTACGCGGGGCTGGTCCAGGCCACCAATGGGACCTTCTACGGGACAACGGTCTTTGGCGGGGCCGACTTGGGGACGGTCTTCAGCCTGGCTGTAGGTCTGGGCCCGTTTGTGAAAACGCTGCCCACCTCCGGTAAGGTGGGAGAGACCGTCGAGATTCTGGGAAGCGATCTGACCGGCGCAGCCAGCGTCAGCTTTAACGGCACCGCGGCTACGTTCGCCCTGGTATCGAGATACTTAATCACGACCACAGTACCCGCTGGCGCGACCACCGGAAAAGTACAGGTGGTAATACCCAGCCGCACACTTTCGAGCAACGTACCCTACCGGGTGCTGCCCTGAAGCTCTGCCGCTGCCGAGGGAGACGCGGTTGGGGCTAATGGTTACAACAGGCTGCGGGGAAATGCCACGAGCGCTACCCGCATGAGGAGGAACACATCAATGAAACGAATCGTTAATTTCGCGAAGCGGGCATCCGCTGTTTTTGCGCTACTCGCAACGACGCAGATTGCATTATCTGCGCAGACTTTCACCACGCTGCACAGTTTTGACGGCACGGACGGAGCAAACCCCTATGCGGGGCTCGTCCAGGCCACCAACGGGGATTTGTACGGGACAACAAGTTCTGGCGGTCCCAGCTGTGCCCCCGACGGGTGTGGCACGATTTTCAAAATCACACCGCGCGGCGCACTGACGACGTTATATAGTTTCTGCGCTAATAACGTGTGCACGGACGGCGCGACCCCCTATGCGGGGCTCGTACAGGCCACCGATGGGGATCTCTATGGAACGAACATTCAGCTAGGGGGGAACTTTGACGGCGGCACGGTCTTCAAAATCAACCCGAGCGGCACGCTAACGACGCTATACAGCTTCTGCTTGCAGGCTGGCTGCGCAGATGGTGACGAACCATGGGCACCGTTGATCCAGGCTAGGAATAGTGACCTGTATGGCACGACCGTGGCTGGCGGGGCCAACCCCGGCGGGACCTATGGCCTACGCTACGGCACGGTTTTTAAGATCACCCCGAACGGCACGCTGACGACGCTATACAGCTTCTGTTCCCAAAGCGGTTGCACGGACGGCTATTTCCCCTGGGGAGGGCTGCTCCAGGCAACAAACGGGGACCTCTACGGGACAACGTACCTGGGTGGCAGTAGCCCATTTTGCCAAGGTTGTGGCACGCTCTTCAGAATCACTCCAAGCGGCACGCTAACGACACTATACAGCTTCTGCACGCAGAGCGGCTGCGCGGACGGCGCAAACCCGAATGCGGGGCTGATCGAAGCAATCAATGGGGACCTATATGGTACAACGTCCGCTCTCGGCGCTTACGACGGCGGCACCATTTTCAAAATCACCCCGAGCGGTACGCTGACGACACTGTACAGTTTTTGCACCCAAAACGGGTGCGCGGACGGCGCAAACCCCTCGGCTGCTGCGCTCGTCGAGGCCACTGACGGGAACTTTTACGGAACAACTTCGGCTGGCGGAGCCAATGGGCAAGGCACGGTCTTCAAAATGACTCCGAGTGGCGCGCTGACGACACTATACAGCTTCTGCTCCCAAAGCGGGTGCACGGACGGCGCTACCCCTTACGCTGGGCTGGTCCAGGACACCAATGGGACCTTCTACGGGACAACCTACGCTGGCGGGGCCAACGGCGTTGGCACGGTCTTCAGCCTGTCTGTCGGTCTTGGCCCGTTTGTGGAAACACGGCCCACCTCCGGCGCGGTGGGAGCGGCCGTTGAGATCCTGGGAAGCGATCTGACCGGCGCTACCGGCGTCAGCTTTAACGGCACGGCAGCTGCTTTCACCGTGGCATCGAGGTACTTAATCACCACCACCGTGCCCGCTGGCGCGACCACCGGAAAAGTGCGGGTGGTGATACCCAGCCGCACGCTTTCCAGCAACGTGTCGTTCAGAGTGCAGCCGTAAAGCCATTCCTTGTGGTCGCGCTGATCCGGATGGACGGCCCGACTGCGACGCTGCATTTGCCGCTGGGATCTGCCGCTGGATGCGGCAGGTAGGTATAACCCGGTTTCAGATTAGCCGCGGGAAGCACGAGCGGCGACCCGCGTAAGGCCCGCATAAAGGAGGGGCCGCATCTATGAAACGAATTGGTAATTTCGCGAAGCGAGCATCGGCTATCTTCGCGCTGTGCGCAGCTGTGGCGGTCGCTCTACCCGCGCATACTTTCATCACACTGTTGAGCTTCGATGGTGCGAACGGAGAACTGCCCTACGCGTCGTTGATCCAGGGCATCAACGGGGACCTCTACGGGACAACTTACGCCGGCGGCTCCCATGGCGGCGGCACAGTCTTCAAAATGACCTCAAGCGGCGCCACCAGCGTTACGTTCAATGGCATACCGGCCACCGCGTTCACCGTCAACTCGACCAACTCAGCGATCTCGACCACCGTACCCGCCGGCGCGACCAGCGGAACGGTCCAGGTGGTAACACCGACCGGCACGCTTTTGAGCAACGGGCCCTTCCGAGTGATACCCTGAATCTCTGCTTAGCCATAGCTGAATTCGTGAAGCTTAGCGCCATGAACCTGTCGCGACGTCAAATCCTCCCGCTGCCGCTGGCCGCACTTGCCGCCGGCCAGCCATCCTCCGGCCACGCGCTGAAAATCGTTTGCGCAGGCGGTCATCCGGACGACCCGGAATCCGGTTGCGGCGGCACCCTGGCGCGCTACGCCGAGTTGGGGCACCACGTCACCATTATTTATCTGACGCGCGGCGAAGCGGGCATTCCAGGCAAGTCTCACGAAGAGGCCGCCGCCATTCGTTCGGCCGAGTGCGCGGGAGCCTGCAAGATTCTGGGAGCCAAACCGGTCTTCGCCGGCCAGATCGATGGCGCCACGGTGGTGGATAAGAGCGCCGTCGAGTCATTTGGAAAGCTGATCGAAGCGGAGGATCCCGATCTGGTATTCACTCAATGGCCGATCGACACGCACCTGGATCATCAGGCTGCCAGCACCCTCACATTTCGCGCCTGGCTGGCCGCGCGGGGGCGATTTGAGCTTTATTACTACGAGGTCGATCTGGGAGCGCAGACCATGGGCTTTCATCCGACCGACTACATCGATATCGGAGCGGTGCGGGAAAAGAAAAAGGCGGCGCTGTTCGCGCACAAGAGCCAGGATGGTGAGCGCATCTATCGGGACTACCATGAAGTGATGGAAAACTATCGCGGTCGCGAAGCCGGCTGCGGCGCCGCGGAAGCCTTCGTACATCTGGCGCGCGTACATGCTTCGAGCCGGCTGCCCGGACTCTCATGACGGATGCCTTCCCCCGGTTCGATCTGGCGGGGCAGACGGCCCTGGTAACCGGCGCTGCCCGCGGGTTGGGGCGGGCGATTTCGCTGGCGCTCGCACATGCCGGCGCGGACGTGGCTCTGGGCTTGCGCGATGTGCATGCGCATGGCGACCTGCCGCGCGAGATTGAAGCGCTGGGCCGGCGGGCGCTGCCGCTGCAGATGGACATGACACGTATCGCCGAGATTCGGCGCGCGGTGGACGACACCGTGGCGCATTTCGGGCGGCTCGATATTCTGGTCAACAACGCCGGCATCGCGCCGGGGAACCTGGCCGAAAACGTGCGTGAGGATGACTTCGATCTGACGCTGGCGGTGAATTTGAAAGGAACTTTCTTTGCCAGCCAGGCGGCCGGCCGGGCGATGATCCGGCAGAATGGCGGCCGCATCGTCAATATGAGTTCTCAGGCGGGTTTTGCGGCGCTGCCGGAGGAATCGGTCTACTGCATGACCAAGGCCGCCATTGCGCACTTGACCAAATGTCTTGCGGTGGAATGGGGTAAATACAACATCATCGTGAACGCCGTGGCGCCTACGTTCATACACACGCCGGGCACCCAGGAAGCGCTGGCCGACCCGGCGTTTCGCGCCGACGTGATCGAACGCATCGCGGCGCTGCATCGCATCGGAGAGCCCATGGACGTGGCCGGCGCGGTGGTGTTCCTGACGTCTCCGGCCGCGTCTCTGATTACGGGCCACACCCTGTTGATCGACGGCGGGTGGACGGCCAGATGAGCGCATGAGCGGCGGCGTAACCGTAATTGTGCCGGTATGGAACCGGCGCGATCTGCTGGCGCGTTTTCTGGGCGGGCTGCGCGCGCAAACTTATCCGATCGCCGAAGCCGTGGTGGTGGACGACGGCTCGCTGGATGGCTCGGCCGAACTGGCCGAGAGTCTGGGCTCGAGGGTCGTCCGCATGGGCGCGCATGGCGGTTTTGCGAAAGCCGTGAACCGCGGAATCCGCGAGAGCCGCACGCCGCTCGTAGCCATCGTGAACAACGATGTCGATCTGGCCCCGGACTGGCTTGAAAAGCTGGCGGCAGCGATCGAACCCGGCGTCTGGTTTGCGACCGGCAGAATTCTACAGGCGGCCGCGCCAGACCGCATCGACGCTACTTACGATGCGCTTTGCCGGGGAGGCACGCCGTGGCGCCTGGGGCATGGGCGCCAGGATGGGCCCGCGTTTCGCGAGCCGCGCCAGATCTGGTCCGCGCCGTTTACCGCCGCCCTGTTTCGCGCCGCGTTGTTCCAACAGGCCGGTATGCTCGATGAGCGCTTCGAATCGTATCTGGAAGACGTCGATTTCGGACTGCGCTGTGCGCTGGCCGGTTGCGCGGGGCGCTATGCGCCGGATGCGGTAGCCTGGCACCAGGGCAGCGCTACCCTGGGCCGCTGGCATCAGGAATCCACCAGGCGCATGGCGCGGAACCAGGTTTTCCTGGTCGCTAAACATTATTCGGGTCGCCTGTTGTGGCGATACGCGTGGCCCATTCTGGTAGCGCAGGCGCTATGGGGGCTGGTGGCTTTGCGGCACGGAGCCGGCTGGCCGTGGGTGCTGGGTAAAGTGGAGGGATTCCGCCGGTTTGGAGAATTGCGTAACGTGCCCGCCCACAAAGGCGTCGCAGAAACATTGTATGCGAGCGAGCGGGAGATCCACCGCGTGCAACGCCAGTCGGGCTCCGATCTTTACTGGACCCTGTATTTTCTGCTCACCGCGGGTGGGGCAAAGTGACACATGCCTAAGGCGGGCATCGTGATCGTGACGCACGAATCCGGGAGCGAGATCGGCGCGTGCCTGGATGCCGCGGCGTCTGCAACAGGCCTGGAGATCGTGGTTGTGGATAACGCCTCCGGGGACCAGACCTGCCGCGAAGTGACCGCGCGCGGCGTGAGGCTGATTGCCAATCGGGAGAACCGGGGATTTGCGGCGGCCGTGAATCAAGGCATCCGGTCGCTCGAAACGCCCCTGGTGCTGCTGCTCAATCCGGATGCGCGTCTGGAGACCGGCCTGGGAGCTCTGTGCCAGTGCTTCCGGGACGAACATGTGGCAGGCGCCTGCGGTAAACTGGTGGACGCTGCGGAGCGCCCCCAAGTCGGGTTTGCGGTTCGCAGCCTGCCCTCGCCGGCCGCGCTGATCTGTGAGGCGTTGCTGGTCAATCGATGGTGGCCGCGCAACCCGATCAATTGGCACTATCGTTGCTTAGGGTTTCAGTTTTCCGAGGCCGCCGAGGTCGAACAACCCGCGGGCGCGTTCCTGATGCTCCGCCGCTCGGTCTGGGAGGAACTCGGCGGATTTGACGAACAATTTTATCCGCTTTGGTTCGAAGACGTAGACTATTGCTGGAGAGCCAGGGAGAGGGGTTACCGGATGTACTATACCCCGCTGGCAGTGGCTAAACATACAGGCGGTCATAGCCTTGCGAAGATTTCTCTGGAGAATCGCCAGCTTTACTGGTATCGTAGTTTACTGCGGTTTGCGGCGAAGCACTACCGTTCTGGTACGTATAGAATGATATGCTTGGCTGTTTTTCTCGGCTCCATTTTCAGGATGTTTCTGAGGATGGCAACTTTTCGGAGCCTGACGCCCATCGCAGTGTACGGCAAAGTGATGGCGCTGGCCGGCAGACAATTCGTCCGGCCGGCGGGCTGAGCAGTATTGTTGTCTTTCCCTGATCTGGGGCGAACGGATGTACAAATGATCGGCGTTTATTCAGGTTCGAGTTCATGGCCCATAACGACTTCGTATCCGTCACGATCGTAACCTACAACAGCGGCCGCTTTATCAAAAGATGCCTGGATTCGGTGCTCGCGCAGAGGTACCCGAATAGGGAAGTCATTGTCATCGACAATGCTTCGACTGACGGTACCATCGACATCCTGGAACAGTTCGAGAGCCGCTGCCAGATCGTCTATAACGAGGAGAACGCCGGCTTCGCGGCCGCTCAGAACCAGGCCATCCGGCTCTCCGGCGGCGACTGGGTCCTGACCCTGAATCCGGACGTGTTGCTGCTGCCGAACTTCATCCAGGCGCTGGTGGACGCGGGCAATTTCGATCCCAGCATCGGCGCGGTTTGCGGCAAACTGCTGACCATGTCGTCCACCTTTGAGATTCCCGCCAAGCCGGTGGTGGACTCGACCGGGATCTATTTCAACCCCATGCTCCGGCACCTGGACCGCGGCAGCCAGGAAGTGGACAACGGCCACTACCTGCAATACGAGTACGTGTTTGGGGCGACCGCCGCCGCCGCGCTCTACCGCCGCGAGACGATCGACGACATCTCGCTCGACGGAGAGTTCTTCGACTCCGATTTTTTTGTTTACCGCGAAGACGCCGACGTGGCCTGGCGGTCGCAGTTGATGGGCTGGAAATGCATCTACGTGCCGTACGCGCGCGGGTATCACGTGCGCAAGGTTTTGCCGGGAAATCGCCGGGCGCTGCCGCCCGAGATCAATATGCACTCGGTCAAGAACCGGTTCCTGATGCGCATCAAGAACATCTCCCCGAACCTTTACTGGCGCAACTGGTTTTCGATTACGGCGCGGGACATACAGGTGGTGATGTGCTGCCTGTTGTGGGAGCACAGCTCGCTGAGGGCCTTCTGGTTTCTGGCCAGGAACTGGCGGCGCGTGGTGGCCAAGCGCGCCGAGATCCAGAAACGGCGGCGTGTGGATCACGAGTACATCGCCAATTGGTTCAAGTACAGCCCGGTGAGCGTGCGGGCTCCGAAGAAGGCGCCGGCTCTGGTTTCCCGTTCGCAGGCGGCCAAGACATCATGACGCTCGCGGGGATTTAGAATACCGGGGAGATGCGCATTGCCATCCTCGGTACGCGTGGAATTCCGGCCAGCTACGGCGGATTCGAAACCTTCGCGGAAGAGCTTTCCGTAAGGCTCGCGGCGCGCGGCCATGCTGTAACTGTCTATTGCCGCCAGCGTCACGGCGAGCCGGTTTATCGCGGCGTCCGCCTGCAATACCTGCCTACCATTCGCCACAAATACTTCGATACGATCGCGCACACGTTGGTCTCGACCGCGCACCTGTTAGCTCATCGCGCCGATGTGGCGCTCTACTGCAATGGCGCCAACACCGTTTTTACTGTCCTGCCGCGCCTGGTGGGAATGCCGGTGGCGCTGAATGTGGACGGGGTGGAGCGCCTTCGCAAAAAGTGGAACCGCGCGGCGAAAGCCTGGTATCTCGTTTCGGAATGGCTGGCGACGCTTTTTCCGAGCGAGGTGGTGACGGACGCCCGCGCCATCCAAGATTACTATCGGCGGCGCTACCACAAGCGCACCACGTTCATTCCCTATGGGGCAGAAACGGGCAAAGTGGAATCGACGGCGGCCGTGGCCCGCTTGGGTCTGGAGCCGGGCCGCTATTTCCTCTATGTGAGCCGCATGGAGCCGGAGAACCATCCACTGGAAGTCCGGCAGGCATTCGAGCGCGTGCGCACGGACATGCGGCTGGCGTTGATCGGCGACGCGCCCTATGCGCGGGATTACATCCAGCAGGTCCGCAATACGAAAGATCCGCGCGTGGTGATGCCCGGCGCCATCTACGGGCAGGGATATCATGAGCTGGGCTCGCATTGTTTCGCTTATATTCACGCTACCGAAGTGGGCGGCACGCATCCCGCGTTGATCGAGGCCATGGGCCGGGGCGCGCTGGTGCTCTACCGCGTCAACGCGGAGAATAGCGAAGTTATGGGCGATGCCGGCATCCCGTTTGAGGACGATCTCGACGATCTTAAAGACAAGATCGAGCTGGCGTTGGCCATGCGCGAGGAAGAGCGCAACGAACTGCGCCGGCGCGCGCTCGAACGGGTGCGGCAGCACTATTGCTGGGATGCGGTGGCTTTCGAATATGAGCGCCTATTCAATTCGATAATGAAATGATGTCTCCGCCCTATCGCTCTTACGTGCTGGTTTCGCTCGATCAGATCGCCCGCAACTACCGCAACGTGCGCGCGGCGGTGGGCCCGGGCGTCGAGGTGATGGCGGTGGTGAAAGCGGACGCCTACGGGCACGGGGCACTGGAGGTTTCGCGCACCCTGATCGGCGAGGGCGCCAAGTGGCTGGCAGTCAGCTCGGTGGATGAAGGCGTGGCGCTCAGATGCGCGGGAATCGCAGCGCGCCTGCTGGTAATGGCCGGCTTCCTGCCGTCGGAACGGGAAGCTCTGGTCGAATACCATCTCACGCCCACCGCGCATTCGCTCGAAGACGTGGCGGAACTCGACCGCATGGCGCAGCGTTCGGGACATCCGCTGGCATTCCATTTGAAGATCGATAGCGGGATGGGGCGGCTTGGCACGCGGGCGCAGCCGGGGGAGATCGTGGCGGCGTTGCGCGCATTGCGTCTCGCCCGCATGGAAGGCCTGATGACCCATTTTGCCTCGGCGGCGGATTTCACTTCGCCGCAGACGGACCAGCAGGTGGCCCGCTTCAATGCATGCTACACAGCGCTGCGCGAGGCCGGCATGGCGATCGACTACGCGCATTTGTCGAGCACCAACGCCATCGGGTACGCGCGCACGGATGCGTGGCACAACATGGTGCGTGCCGGGCATGCCCTGTACGGCTACGTTTCTCCCCCGAGGGGCGCCGCGCGAAAGCAGATCCTGGATGTGCAGCCGGCGCTGGCATGGAAGGCGAAAATTCTGGCGGTGAAAGATATTCCGGAGGGGACGCTGGTGGGCTATGGCGGCACGTTCCGCGCGCCGCACGCCATGCGCATCGCCATTCTGGCCGCGGGCTATGCGGACGGCGTGTTCCACCGGCTATCGAATCGCGGCAAGGTCATCGCGGCCGGCCAGCTCACACCCATTCTGGGGACGGTCTCGATGGACCTGACTACCATCGACGTGAGTCACGCCATGGGCCTGCAACCGGGCGATGCGGTGACGCTGCTAGGGACCGAGGGAGACGTGACGCTCGACGCCCAACAGATCGCCCGCGTGGCGGGGACCATTTCCTATAACATTCTGTCCAGCATCAGCGCGCGCGTGCGGCGCGTTTATGTTTAATCAATGCGCGGCGGTCTGCCGCTCTCGCCTTTCCCAACCGGGCTTGAACAGCGGCAGATAATTCTCCTGCTGATGAGGATGCTTCAGAATCTCTTCGATGTTCAGATCGATGCCCAGCCCCGGACGGTTGGGTATTTCGAGATAGCCATCCACCTGGTGCACGGCGTGGGTCACGATCTCCCGCTCCCAAGGCTCGTTGAATTCGTCGAACAGCTCATGGATGAAAAAATTCGGAATAGAGGCGTTGAGCTGTACGCAGGCCGCCGAGCAAACCGGCCCCTGCGCGCTGTGCGGCGCGATCATGCCGAAATGCGCATCGACCATGTCCGCGATTTTGCGCGCGGCGAAAAGTCCGCCCAGGTTCAGCGGCTCCGGCTGCAGAATACTCACCACGTCGTGCTTCAACAGCTCCGCGAATTGCTGCTTGCTCGACAGGCTTTCTCCGGTGGCGATAGGCACGGGACTGCGCCGCGCCACTTCAACCATCGCCTGGATATTGGTATGCGGCACCGGCTCTTCGAACCACGCCGGCCGGAACTGGTGGATGGCTTCGGCGAACTCGACGGCGGTGGCCACGTTGAAGCGGCAATGCGCCTCGATCAACAGGTCGACGGACGGGCCCACGGCATCGCGCACGGCGCGTATGATGTCCACCGAGAGGTCGAAATCGTGGCGCGAAAGGAAGCGCCAGCTGGTGCCGAATGGATCGAACTTGAGGGCCGTATAGCCGCGCGCCGCGACTTGTTTGGCCTTGGCGCCGAAGCTCTCCGGGGTGCGCGGGCCGCGATACCAGCCGTTGGCATAGACGCGCAGTTTTTCGTGGCACTGCCCGCCCCACAGGTTGTAAATCGGCTGATTGCAGGCTTTGCCGATGATGTCCCAAAGGGCGATCTCGATGGACGCCACGGCGCACATGTGGATCTGCGCGCCTTCCGAATAGACATCGCGCACCAAGCGCTGCGAAATGGTTTCCACCTGGAACGGGTCCATGCCGATCGCCAGCGGCTTCAGTTCGTGGATGGCGGTCTCGACGGTTTTGCCGAAGCCGTTCAGCGTGCCTTCGCCAACGCCGTGAATGCCCTCGTCGGTGGATACTTTCGTGAACACCCAGTTCTTCCAGGGGTTGCCGGCAATGTAGGTATCGATAGCGGTGATTCTCATTCAAGGGGATTGTACAACAGTGCGGCGGGGCGGGCTGTCTGGAGGGCGAAAACTGCTCAAGTTGAGCAGTTTTTTAAATAGTGCGTTGGAAATAAGGGAGTTGTGAGGCCGCGACTCCTCATGTGAGGAGTTTTGGCGGCGGCATTCTGAATTGCGCGCGGTCGAATTCGGCCAGTTCCCGTTGCCGTGAATTTCCAGGAAATGACGCAGCACGAATTTGTACTCGGTGGCTGGATGTGAGAGATCTCGCCATACCGGCTCTTGTGGCTGCTCTAACCACTGGGCGACCCTTTTCAGCATCTCAATCCTTTTGGTGCATAGTGCCGGCCGTTGCAGGTCACACAGCCGGATCGTTTCGTTCGCGCGGTGTGCTTGAGCCGCATCAAGGTTCGGATGTGGCTCCAGCCTGCCGGTATCGGGGTGAAGCCAGAAGTACGGCTCCGGGTCCTCGTCGTCGGGCTTCAATAAGGCGTTCTTGTGGTCCTGATCGCTCTTTGCATTATTGCAGCGCTGGCAGGCTGGTAGCAGATTAGTCCATTCGAATGCCAGATGCGGAGCACGGGTCTTTGATATGTAGTGTTCGACTTCCAGGTAGCCAGTCACTTCCAGAACGCTCTCGCAGTACACGCACTTTCCGTGAGCCAGGCCGCGGAGGGCCGCGCCGAGCAGTTTCTTCGCTGACTGCGTTGCCCAATCACGTCTCGGAGAGCCGCTTGCAGCCTGGAACCGGGCGGTCCATCGCTTTCCGTGTTTGACGAGCTTAGCGGGTGGCGGCGAAGTGCGCGGCGTGTGCACCATGCCGTGTTTAAGCCCGTTTTTTCCGTTTGATCGGTTGCGGCTTCGTTTCGGCTGCTGTGAGCGACCGCAGCACACTCTGAGGAATGGTCAACGGCGAGGCTACTATTGAACGAAGCTCCTCGCTCCTCTCACTTAGAGTGACTGTCAGTTCCTGAAGGCGAGTTTTGTCCTCGAGCACCAGAGGGCCGGTCGCCTCTCGCTTCTTCAGGTTGTTCCATTCGTCTAGCTCCTCCTCGGTCTGCACATCGAAGCGGCTGTCCACTCCGAATATTTCCTTTAAAGTGGTAGTGACTGACTCGCCGATTGGCGAGTCGACTGGTGGCCGCGCGTGGGCACGTCCGCTTTGATCGAGTTCGAGGACATGCACACGAGAATTGGGACAAGAGGAGATCACGAAGGGCGAGTGGGACGTGACTAAAATCTGCACTTCCAGGAGCGCCTCTCGCATGGCAGGTAGAAGCCGGCGTTGCCAGAGAGGGTGAAGATGAGTGTCCACTTCGTCGAGCAGGAGGATGCCCGGCCGCTGCCCATTGAGTCTTTGATCCCACTTGAGCAGATCCTGTCGCATCATGAAGTCTGCGATCCAAGCAACCGTGCTCCGTACACCGTCAGGCAACTGCGAAAAGTCAAGACTCCGACCGAAAGCTTTGAGCCTGGGCTGAAAGCTCGGCTCAATTTCCACCCCGACTGCGATCGCCTGATTGCAGATCAGCCGCAGTGCCCTTTCGAGCCTTTCAAGCAACTGGGCGTACTTTTCACCGGATTCGTGGCGCTCACGAGCAATCGCCCGCCGGCTCGATAATCCCAACATCCAGCTCTGAATTAACTCGTTATGTACAGTTCACTCGAAGGCGAGACAGTTCAAGCGCGGGTCCGAGAGCGTTTTCGTGATGTCAGGACTCACCAAATGCCTTAGCGCTCTTGATGGCGAGTAAGCCGCAATACTGTAATTCGGGGTGGCTCGATCTATCGCGGCGGACCGGGGGTAAACCCACCATGCGCCCGGCCGCTCGTCCCTTTGAGGCAGCCACGGACTGGAAGTCTCGAGTAACTGCCGGCCGGCGCTGTCCGTAAGCACCGATTTGACCCAGGAGCTAAACTCGTAGACGGTTTCCGTGTCTCCGGACCATGCCCATATCCGCGTAGGGGCGCCAGGTGGCTGCACTATTGCCAGGACGCGGGAATGTGAATACCCCGTCAGAAGGTGTCCCCACTCTTCGTACGGGAAACCGGAATTTCTCCCACTCAAGACGCATGCCAATGCCCGCAACACCGTAGATTTTCCCGAACCATTCACGCCGGCAAAGATGTGCGGGCCAAGATGCGGGTTGCCCTTGCCATCCGACAGGTCGATATCGAGCCGCTCAAACGGCCCAACTCCCTCCGCAATCAGACGCAGCAAAGGCATTCCCTTATCATATATCCCGTAGCCCGCGAACCGCTTGTTATACTGGGCTTTGGATGCCACGAGTTCGCTTCGCGCCGTCTCCCACCGGCTTTCTCCACATCGGCAGCGCGCGCACCTTCATTTTTAACTGGCTCTACGCCCGTCACAACGGCGGCGCCATGATTCTGCGCATTGACGATACCGACGTCGAACGGAATACGCAAGCCTCACTCGATTCCATCTTTGAGGGGCTGCGCTGGCTCGATCTTGGATGGGACGAGCAGTACAGGCAGTCCGAGCGCCTGGCCGTGCATCGGGAGATGGCCGAAGCGATCTTCCGCAAAGGGATGGCTTACCGCGATTTCACGCCCGCCGAAGACGACCTGTTCAATCCGGGCATGCGCGAGCTTTCGGCCGACGAGAGCGACCGGCGCGCCGCGGCCGGTGAGCCGTTCGTGCTGCGCTTTCGTGTGCCGCGCGAGAACGCCGTCAGCATCTGTTTTCGCGATGGCGTCTACGGCGAACAAACCAAGTCCACCGCGGATATCGAGGACTTCGCGCTGTTGCGCAGCAATGGCATGCCGACCTACCATCTGGCCTCCTGCGCCGACGACGCCGACTTACGCATCAGCCACATCATTCGCGGCCAGGATCATCTGACGAATACCTTCAAGCACGTCTTGATCTTCGAGGCCGCTGGGGTCACGCCTCCACAGTTCGCGCATCTTCCGCTTTTGATCGCCCCGGATGGCGCCAAGCTATCCAAGCGCCGGCACGGTCCCGTGGTGAGCGTGACCACTTACCGCGATTATGGTTTTTTGCCGAAGGCTTTCGCGAATTTCCTGTGCCTGCTGGGCTGGTCTCCTAAGGACGATCGCGAGCGCATGACGCGCCAGGAATTGATCGACGCGTTTTCCTTCGAAGGGATCAATCGCAGCAACGCGGTAATCAATTTCACCGAGCAGGACCCCATCGACCCCAAGGCGCTCTGGCTCAATGCCGAGCACATACGCGCGCTCCCGGTGGCAGACCTGGCCGAGCGTTTGCTGCCCTTCGTACACGCGGCCGGTTTCAAGGTGGACCGCGGTAAGATGCTGCAAATTACTCCATTGGTCCAGGAGCGTATACAGTTATTGCGCGATGTACTTACCGTGGCCGATTTCTTTTTTGCCGATCAATTGCCGCCCTATGACACCGCCGAACTAGTCCCGCAGAAAGGCGATGCTGCCATGGCGCTGGCGGCATTGCAGCGCGGCCGTCAGGCGCTCGCCGGGACGGAGTTCACGCATGACGCCCTGGAAAGCGCGCTGCGGTCCGCGGCGGGCGACCTGGGCATCAAGGCCGGCCAGATGTTCCAGCCCATTCGCGTGGCAGTATGCGGCCGCAAGAACGCCCCGCCGCTCTTTGCGACTCTCGAAGTCCTGGGACTCGACACCTGTCTCGAGCGCATCGACCAGGCTATACAGAAGCTGTTGCAGTAGGAGTTTTCGGAAATCATGAACCCAACGGGCCCTTCGAATTTCGTCCGCGACATTGTTATCGAGGATCTAAAGACCAATAAGTATGGCGGCCGCGTGCACACGCGTTTTCCGCCGGAGCCGAACGGCTATCTGCACATCGGGCATGCCAAGTCGATCAATCTGAACTTCGGGCTGGCCGCCGAATTTGGCGGTAAGTGCAACTTACGCTTCGACGACACTAACCCATGCAAGGAAGAGACCGAGTATGTCGAGTCCATCATCAAAGATGTTCGCTGGCTGGGTGGCGACTGGGAAGACCGCCTCTTTTACGCGTCGGACTACTTCGATCAGCTTCACGCATGGGCTGTCCAACTGATCAAAGCGGGCAAGGCTTATGTTTGCGACTTGACCGCGGACCAGATCCGGGAGTATAGGGGCACTTTGACGGAACCCGGCAGAGAAAGCCCCTGGCGCGGCCGCTCGATCGGGGAGAACCTGGAACTGTTCGAGCGCATGCGGACCGGCGAGTTTCCGGACGGCTCCCGTACCTTGCGCGCCAAGATCGACATGGCGTCGAAGAACCTGAACATGCGCGATCCGGTGATGTATCGCATTCTGCATGCCGACCATCACCGCACGGGCGATAAGTGGCACATCTACCCGATGTACGACTTTACTCACGGCCAGTCCGACTCGATTGAGGGAGTCACTCACTCTGTTTGTACACTCGAATTCGAGGACCACCGTCCGCTGTACGACTGGTATCTCGATCAGTTGGGAATCTATCATCCGCAACAGATCGAGTTCGACCGGCTGAACCTGACTTACACTCTCTTGAGTAAGCGCAAGCTGCTCACGCTGGTCGAGAGCGGGCACGTATGCGGCTGGGACGATCCGCGCATGCCGACCATTTCGGGGATACGGCGGCGCGGCTACACGCCGGAGGCGATCCGCAATTTCTGCAATTCGCTGGGCGTCTCGAAGACCAATGGGACGAACGAGCTGGCGATGTTAGAGCACTTCGTGCGGGAAGATCTGAACAAGCGCACGCCGCGCGTAATGGCCGTGCTGAGGCCCTTGCGCGTAGTGATCGATAACTACCCCGCCGATCAGGTGGAAGAGATGGAGGCGGTCAACAATCCAGAGGACGCCGGCATGGGGACGCGCAAGGTTCCGTTTTCGCGCGTGCTGTACATCGAACACGATGACTTCCAGGAGAATCCGCCCAAGCAGTTTTACCGCTTGTCGCCCGGGCGCGAGGTCCGCCTGCGCTATGGCTACTTCATTGCCTGCACCAGCGTGGTGAAAGACGAAAAGGGTGAAGTCGTTGAGATCCACTGCGCTTACGATCCGGCCACGCGCGGAGGCAATGCGCCGGACGGACGCAAAGTCAAATCGACGATTCACTGGGTCTCGGCCGCCCACGCCGTGAATGCCGAGGTGCGCCTGTACGATAGCCTGTTCACGGTGGAAGATCCCAATCAGACGAGTGAGGGCCTTGATTTCATCTCGAATCTGAACCCGCGTTCGCTCGAAGTTTTGACCGGCTGCAAGCTGGAGCCCTCGCTGCTGAATGTGGCGGAAGGCGACCGATACCAGTTCGAACGATTGGGCTATTTCTGCGTCGATCCGGATGCAACGCCAGGCAAACCGGTGTTCAACCGGACGGTGGCGTTGCGGGATACCTGGGCCAGGATCGAGAAGGCCCAGCGGGCCGGGCAGCCAACGGGATGAAGGCCTGATGATCATCCTGGGAATCGGCGGCATTCTGGGCGATGCCGCTTCGGCGATTCTGAAGGACGGCCGCCTGGCCGCCGCCGTCGAGGAATCCAAGCTGAGCCGGCAGAGCCTCCAGCCGGGCGCGCACGCCGCCGGCCCGACCGAGCTTCCCGAACAATCCATCGCCCTGTGCCTGTCGCTCGCCGGCGTCGCGTCCGATCGCGTGGATGCCATCTCCATCGTGCGGCCCTTCGCGGCCGGTCCGGAAACATCTCTGCATCTGCAAGTGCGCACGCGGTTTCCCAATAGCCGCATCGTGGTAGTTGAGCATCACACGGCGCACGCGGCTTCGGCATACTATCCGTCGCCCTTCGAAGAAGCTACGGTGCTCACGCTGGACCGGTCCGGTGATTTCCGCTGCGGGACGCGCTGGCACGCCGCCGGCACGCAGCTTACGCTCGACAGAGAGCTGTATTTTCCGGACTCGCTAGGTGATCTGTACGGCCGCGTGACCGAGCTGCTAGGTTTCCGCGCCAGCCTGGAAGAGCATAAAGTGCAGTGGCTCTCCGCCACGGGTGACGACCGGTTTCGCGATCTGTTCATCGAAATCATGGAGACCGTGCCGGTGCGGGAGGGCGAGTGGCCGCGCATGGACCGGTCCTTTTTTGATGCCGGGCGGCTGACTCAGGGCGGCTTCAGCGCCCGCTTCTACGAGCGGCTGGGACTCGACGACGGAGCCCCCTTACCGGAATCGTTGCGCGCTTCGCTGGCCGCCGGCATTCAGAAAGCTACCGAACAGACCGTGATTCGCATGGCCGGCCAGGGCGCAAACCTCTGTTTCGCGGGCGGTCTGGGACTGAACGCGCTATTGGTCTCGGCGCTCGAGCACTGCCCGGATTTTGAAAACGTCTTCGTGCAGCCGGCGGCCGGCAATGCGGGGACGGCCATTGGCGCGGTTCTGCACGCCTGGCACGCCGTGTACAACCGGCCCGAGCGCGTGCCGCTCGACAGCCTGTACCTGGGACCCAGCTACACCGCCGAAGAAATCAAGCGAGTGTTGGAGAACTGCAAGCTGGGCTTCCGCTACATCCTGACCACCGAGGAGATGATCGCTACGGCCATCGCGCAGCTCGCCGAGAATCGCATCGTGGCCTGGATGCATGGCCGCATGGAGTTTGGCCCGCGCGCGCTCGGCAATCGCAGCATCCTGGCTTCGCCGCTGAATCCCTATGCCGCGGAAAACCTGAATGCGTTCATCAAACACCGCGAGCCGTTCCGCAAGTTCGCGGCTTCGGTGCCCGCGGAGCTTGCCGGCGAATACTTCGAGACCGGTCCGAACGCGCGCTTCCTGGCCACCGCCGGCCGCGTTCGTCCGGCGCACCGCGACCGCTTTGCGAGCGCCCTGCTGAACGGCGATCTCATCCGCGTGCATACCGTTTCGCGGGATGATAATCCGCTGTACTGGGAACTGCTGCATGCGGCCGGCAAGGCCACCGGGCTGCCGGTGCTCTACAACACCTCGTTCAACCTGTTCAGCGAGCCGCTAGTCTGCACCCCGCGCGATGCCGTGCGGAGCTTTTACTCTTCGGGAATCGACGCCATGTTCGTGGGGAATTTCTTCCTGCAGAAGTGACGTCTCATTTGGCTGAATAGATCAACTCCTTGCTGTGTCGGGGAAGCAGCGCACCAATCACCGCGCCACTGACGATTCCGATGCCCGCGCCTAAGCCTCCGATTATTGCGCCTGTGGTGCCGCGCGAGAAGCAAGGGCCAAATCCGCCCTGGTTACAGTGGCCCCCGACTGCTGCGCCGATAGCGAATCCTCCTCCAAAACCGACTCCAAGTCCGATAACCGCGCCGACGGCGGCGGTCTTGCCCCGTCCCCAGCCACCCGGACGGTACCGCTCTATCTTGAGCACGTCCTCTCTTCTGGCGGTCACCGTCCCGGCCGTCACCTGTTGCGGCGTCCAACTCTGGAATGCGGCTGTGACCGGTCCGGTTCTCAATGACAGGCGAATCCTATCGCCTGCCCGCAACTGTGCAAGGGATTGCCAGTCGTGCCGATCCTGCCCCTGAGCCGCCGTCCCCAGCGCACAGATGAGCACAAGCGTCAGGAATCTCATAATGAGCCTCAATGCCTCGCCGTCTATTGCATAGTGATTGGCCGGGTCGTTTCGTTTCACACTTTCCAGCGGCCGGTCAATACCCCAGATCCTCCGGCAAAGCCGCCGGTACTTCGAACAATCCCTGTGGGATAGACGACGGCAGAAAAGTGTTAGGGTCCGGGAACACCATCCCGTCCGAAGCCAGATACCGGGCCACCTGCTCATGCGCCGCCAGGCCGATCAGAATTGCCTGCAAGACTCGGGAACTCCACCGTGCTGCCGGAAATCCCGATGAACAGCGCCAGAAATGGATGCGGGTCCAGTGGCAGCGGCAGCCCGTCCGCCAATGCCAGATCGTGCCGGTACTCCCAAGTCCAGAACTGCATGTTGGCGGCCCGGATCAGCGTATCTTGTCAGTGACGATGATCGCGATATGGCGGTGCTGGTCCAGGTTTCCATCCGGCTTGGCGTAAACCGTGTTGGTGGTGGGGTCGAAAATGATCTGGTTGATGGGAATCTTCTGGCCGAAGTAATTGATGCCGCGCTCCTCCTCGGTCTGATTGTTGAGGGGGACATAGAAGATGGCGTTGTACAGAGTGTTCACGTCGATAGGCGCTGAGAAGGTCACGGCGATGCGCGGCACGGTCTGGAAACCGTCCAGTTCATCGATCAATTGAATGTCCTGGCAATCGCTTGGCGCGGCGGCGCAATCCGAAGGCATGGGCAGGTTCACGCGGCGGCCCGATTTCTGGGTGGCGTCCGGCGTGGTCAGAAAATCGTTGGGAAAAGGGCCTGTGGCGGGATTTGTCGGATCCCAGCGCACCGTAACACCGCTGGCGAGTAGCGCGGGCGCAAGTAGCGCAAGCAGAAAGACTGCGAGAGCTGAAGCAATTTGGCGCATGGTGTTTAGAATACACCACCACCCAAAAGGCATGCTTCAGGATTCGCTGAGAATCGGAAAGGGCTCCGGCGTAGCGATTTCCGACACCTGCTCCAATAAGCGCGGGTCGAGCAGCCGCGTGGCAACCACATTGCCCATGGCCGAAAGCATGTTCTCCTTGATGTGCGGATACTCCTTTTCCAGCTCGGCGAACAGCCCGCGCAGCGACCGCCGCACCGTGCCGGTGCGCTCGGAGCAGGCACACGGAACCACCGGCACGCCGCGAGCTTCTGCGTAAGCCCGGGTGATGTCTTCGGTCACGAATACCAGCGGCCGGATCAGCCGGAACTGCCGGTCGCGCGACTGCGTTACCGGCGGCAGCGAGCTCAGGCGGCCGGTGAACAGCGTGTTGCGCAGCAGCGCTTCGCAAAAATCGTCGGCAGTGTGCCCGAAGGCGATCACATTGGCGCCCAGCTCGGAGCAGATCTGGTAGACGGCGCGCCGCCGGTAGCGGCTGCAAAGATCGCAGCCATGGTCCGGCTGCTCTTTGAGCAGGCGCAGCGAGGGATTGTCGCGATAGCAGGTCCAGGCCACGCCGCGCTCTTTCAGATACTCGCCCAAGGGTTCGATGGGCCGCAGGAATTTCCCCTGTTCCACGGTGAACGCGCAGACCGAGAACTCGATGGGAGCCCGCTCGGCCAGCAGCAGCAAAGCCTCCAATAGCGTAGCCGAATCCTTACCGCCGGAAAGCGCCACGGCCACGCGGTCCCCCTCCCGGATCATCTTGAAGCGGTGGATGGCCTCCCCGACTTTGCGCAGCAGTGTCTTTTCGAGTTCCACTCCACTTGATTATATCTGCGCGTGGTACCCGAAACTTGCTTTGATTGTGAACCAGCGAATGCTTGCACTCCGAATCGGAATCGCCCACCCGCCGGTCGATGAGCCAAGGGTTCGCCCGAAGCCGCGTTTTCGTTAATCCTATTTTCGTTCCTTCGTTATATCGCCCCATGTCGCTGTTCGATCAGTTGCTCCAGTTGCGTGATTGCATCGCGCTCTCTCTCCCACGCTTCATTTCTCAGGCCATTGGCCTTGAGGACAAGGTCGCCTACCTCCGTGCGGGTCGATTCATCGGCCAGGGGTATGGGCACGGATGCAAACATTTCTCTGTCGATCTCAAGAATGACTGAGCCGTAGGAATGACGCGTGATCAGTTTCTTTCCGTAGTCTGAGGCAAGCCAGGCGTAGAGATAGCCTGGGTTCATGCCGCTTGCCGCGATGAAACGAGTGGCGTGCTGGTTCGCAGTCCACCCCTTCATGTAGGCGGGAATGATCTGGACGCGGCCGATGGTACCGGAGCATGTAACAAGAATCATCCCAGCATCAAGAGCGATCTCGGGCAGGTCCTTGGTGTGCGCACCCTTCGCTAAGCCTTTGACGTCAACGGGGTCGATTTGAAACAACTGCTTGCCACCGAGCAGGGGGATGCCGCCGCGCGTGACGTACACCCGTTTACGAAACTTTGTGATGGGGCGGATTTCCTTCACGACGCGCGGATCACCGAGTTTCAGTATTTCAGTCTTCGTGGCGCGGAGCTTCCTCAGGGCCTGCTCGGCAATAGGGTCATGGTACGAGGCCTCCAGTCGGGCATCGAGGTGGCTGACCTTCACGGAATTGATGGACTGACGCGTTGAAACAGCCTGCGAGAGGCGAGAAAGCTTCAGGGAGTCGTGTAGGAGTTCGTCAGCTTGCTCAAGCAATTGATTTGCGTAGTCCCGAAGTTCAGCGGCTTCGCGCATGAGCGTCCCAATGGTCGAGAGGCGGAGCGGATGGGGATCGGGGATGAGAACATGTTCGAGGTGACTTGGTTCGATGTGAACTACAACAGAGCCATAGCTCGCCCCCGTTAGCTGGGGGCGGCCGTATCGGCTGCGGAGAAAAGCGGTAACGTAGCCCGCGCGCTCGGCATTGGACGCACGTAGGCGGATAGCATGCTGTGACAGTGCGCGGCCGGCGATAGTTGTACCGGCGAACCCGACATTACCCACGGTTCCAGAACAAGAGATCAAGACGTCCCACTTCTGAACTAGCAACCTATCAAGGTTCTTGGTGAGCTTCCGGCTGATATAGTTGTTGGTCTCTGGCCGCATACTGATAATGTCAGAACTCGATAGAAAGGGCACTCCGTACGTCGGCTCGACATAGACGCGTCGAAAGCGGAAGGCATTGTGCGCGTTATTGCAGAAGCCATTCTCGCCGTAGAGAGGAACGAAAGGAAGCTTGCTCGCCTTAATGGCGGCAACCGCGCGGCGGGCCTCGATCCCAAAGGCGGCGGCTTCAAGCCGCAATCCTACGGTGAGAATCTCCCCGAGGCTGATACGGGTAGAAAGGGGATGCAAAGTCGGAAGGGTGACGGGGGAACGTACACGGCGAGCGTGCTTGGCACGGTCTACCATCCGAGGACGGCCTCGTGCTTCCAATCGATAAATTCGTCGGCAACGAGTGGAGTGTCGTCGTCCGGAATCTTACGGCGGGGCAGGGGCCGCGCGGTAGCCTGGCCAGAGGCCGTGTGTTCGACACGGGTGACGTTGACCGGCTCTAGAATTTCTTCGCCTTCAGCATTGCGGCGAAACATCCTGTTTCCGCGTTTGTCGTGGCCTATAGCTGCGACTTGGGCCATGAAGATCTCATAGTCGAGGATCTGCCCTTGGACCGCTTCACGCTGCATTTCCTTCTCGGTCTTCTTCTGAAGCAACAGGACGGAGGTCTGCGTACCGTTGTGTGGCTGGAAAGTGTCGGGATGGAGATCGATCGAGGCGACAATCCGGCAGTGAGTGAGTATCCATTGGCGCACGTATAGGAGGCCGGGCGCTCCGAGAAGGGCATCCGGCAAGACGATAGCCATGCGTCCTGCCGGTTTTAGAAACTGCCAGCACCGTTCGATAAAGAGGATTTCCGGCGGGACGGAGGTCTGGAGTTGGTCGGTTGGCTCCATGGCCTTGCTACTCTTCCGCCAGACCCGGCCGAGTTCGTACTGACTGAGTGTCTCGCGGTCTTTGATAGGCAGCTTTGTGCCAAAGGGCGGATTGGTCGCTATGACGTCGAAGTGCCCAATGTCCTTCGGACCGCGCAAGTGTTCAGGTTTCAAGTGGAGGCCTGCGGCAAGACTCTCTCGGAATTCGCTATCCCATTGGTGGGGGTGGAGGAGGCTGTCTTGGCGCAAGATGTTACCGGAGCCGTCATTGTTCATGACCATGTTCATCTTGGTAGCTTTCACCAAGTCCGGGTTAATGTCGATGCCGAAGAAATAGCAGCCGGCAATATCCTGGATGCGTTGCTGAAGTGCTTGGCGGACGGCTTCGCTTGCGCCCTGAGTGACACCGGAGGCCGCGCGCAACTGCTGGATCATCTGATTCATTGCGATAACAAGAAAACCGCCTGTACCGCATGCCGGGTCGAGGAAGCGTTCTTCGGCCTTGATGTCGAGCATACGGATGGCCATAGACTGGACGTTGCGCGGAGTGAAGAACTCCCCGCGGTCGCCGCGCAAGTTCGCGCCTACAAGCTCCTCGTAGGCCTTCCCCTTCACGTCAATGTCGGTGTCCAGAAAACTATAGCGTTGGAGTTCTCCCGCCACGTAGGCCAGTGACCGGGGCTGGAGCCGAATCTGATCGTTGGCATCAAAGATAGCAGGATAGCGTTCTTTAACGCACTCGAAAATCTTGCTCATTCGGTTAAAAACCGTGAGGCGGCCGTCATTACTCGCCTTCTCCTTGGCGGTGGCGTAAAACTCCAGGGGGCGACCGAAATTGCGTTCGTCGTGAATCTTGCAAAAGATGACCTTGAGAAGCTCGAAAAAGGCCGGCTGCTTTTGCATGCCGTCCGTCACGTAAATGTGGTCGTGGCAGATCTTGAACGAAAAGAGTAGGTTGTCGTCAGATGCCTGTTTGAGATGATCCCGCTTCGGTCGATCAACCTCTTCGGTGTTTCCACCCCGCGTGGGGATATCATTCGGTTCTTCCCATTCAGCGCGGCCTTCGGCGGTGAACCTCCGCCAGACAGATTTCGAACGTCCGTTGGTCCACATCCCCCACTGGACATTGGAGCATGCGGACATGTACGACTTAAGCTGGTCAACACCGTCTTTCTGACTCGATGGAGGGATGGTGTCCTTCTTGCACTCCACGAGTATGAAGGCGTTGTCCTGGGTGTGCTCCCTGCCCTCTGGAAAAACGGCAATATCGACGCGGACACTCCTGCTACCTATCTTGATAGAAAACTCGATTGCAATTTGCTCCGGCGGATAGTCCAGTTCGAGAACAAGCCGGCGCTCAATGTTCTGACGGACGTATTCCTCGGGTGTGTCGCCACGGATTTTCTGGTCGATGAAGTCACAGATTTTACCGTCAGGCAAGGTTGTAAGAAGCTTCGTGGGCGCAGAGGACGACTTAACGCTTTGGTTATTTTGTTCTTTTGTACTATTGGCCATGCGCGCCCTTCTGACAGACCATTCCGGTCGGCAACGGCACTGTGCCTTACAAATGTTTCAACTGAACATATCGTACCAAAAGAAGAAAGCAATCACTATTTCGGGCAACAATGCGAATCGGACGACAGACGGGCGGAGCGACATCGAGCCTCGGCCTGGCTCGCTCCGGCTCGGTCACGAAGTGGTGGGGGCAACGCCTATCAGCGATCTAAATTCTTCAACGCAAGTTTTGAGGCACCGCCTCGCTGCCCGCGGCGCGTTTTCTCCCGCGCTACATTCAAGTGGTGTCTCCGGCGCGCATCGTGGCTTTCGAAATCCTGCTGGCCGTCGAGCGCGGCGGCTACGCTTCCGACCTGCTGGCCGCCCGCACGACGGATCTGGCCTCGCGCGACGCCGGCCTGGCCTCGGAAATCGTATTCGGCGTGCTGCGTTATCAGGCGCAACTCGACTATCTGATCGAGCATTACTCGGGCAAATCCGTGGCGCGCCTTGACCAGCCTGTGCGCGCTGCCCTGCGCATGGGCATCTACCAGATCCGCTATCTTGATCGCATCCCACCTCATGCGGCCGTCTCAGAAAGCGTCGACCTGATCAAGCGCGCGCGCAAGCTGTCCGCCGTCGGTTTCGCCAATGCCGTCTTGCGCAAGGCCGATCGCGCCCCGGTGGGCTGGCCCGGCCGGCCCGTGGAACTTTCGCATCCCGCCTGGCTGCTGGAGCGATGGGAGCGCCAGTATGGCCTCGAAACCGCCGAGGCGATCGCCCATGCCAACCTGCGCACGCCCGAGACATATGTGAACCCGGTGACCGGCCGCATACAAGACATCGGCTCGCAGGCCATCGTGCCGCTGCTGCGCCTCGAGCCCGGCCAGAGCTTCCTGGATCTCTGCGCCGCGCCCGGCAACAAGACCGCGCAGGCGCTCGCGTGCGGCGTGCGCGCCATCGCTTCCGACATACACCCGCGCCGGCTCGCCCTGCTGAAAACACTCCGCACTGACCTGGTGGTTCTCGACGGCACGCGGCCGCTGCCCTTCAACCGTCCGTTCGACCGCATCCTGGTGGATGCCCCTTGCTCCGGCACCGGCACGCTGGCCCGCAATCCCGAGATCAAGTGGCGCTTGCGGCCTGCCGATTTGCCGGGCCTGCACGCCGGCCAAGCCGCTTTGCTTGAACGAGCGCGCGAGGTTCTGGCGCCTGGCGGCCTGCTGGTCTATGCCACCTGCTCGCTCGAACGCGAAGAGAACCAGGACGTGGTAGCCACCGTGCCCGCCGGGCTGGTAATCGAGACGATGCAGCGAATCCCCGGGCGCGACGCGGGCGACGGCTTTTTTGCCGCTGTGATAAAATCGGAGTATCCCGCAAATGATTGAAATCGTTCCATCAATTCTGGCCGCGGATTTCACTCGACTGGGCGAGCAGATCGCGCAGGTGGAGCGGGGCGGCGCTACCATGCTGCACCTGGACGTGATGGACGGCCACTTCGTTCAGAACCTCACCATCGGCCCTCCGGTGGTCGCCTCCATCCGCAAAATCACGCGCCTCACGCTAGACCTGCACCTGATGATTAGCGATCCGGACAAGTACGCGCCCATGTTCATCGATGCGGGGGCCGACCAGGTGCTGGTGCATCAGGAAGCCTGCAAACATCTGGACGGCACGCTGCGCGAGATCCAGCGGACGGGCGCGCGCGCGGGTGTGGTGATCAACCCAGCTACTCCGCTCTCGGCGATCGATGAGGTGCTGGGGCTCGCCGACTATGTGCTGATCATGAGCGTCAACCCCGGATTCGGCGGGCAGCAGTTCATTCCCTATGCGCTCGATAAGGTGCGGCGGCTGGATGCCATCCGGCGCGACCGGCGCCTGGCCTTCCCCATCGAGATCGACGGAGGCGTAACCAAAGATAATGTGGGCGAGGTGGTGCGGGCGGGCTGTGATTGGATCGTCACAGGGTCCTCTGTATTTCACACCCCGGACCCGGCCGCCGCGCTCGCGGAATTGCGTCAGGCGGCCGCACAGGCCACCGCCGTAAGATGTTAGAGCCAGTTAAAGCCGCTCCCCAGGATGGGGATGCAATTGCTATTCTAGTCTGAAGCGAAAAAAGGGCATCATGACGTTTCGACGTATCGTTTATCATCTGACCGTGCTGGCCACCCTGTCGGGCGTGCTGAGCTCCTGCGGTATTCGCCGTCATAAGTACGACGATCCCATCGCCAAGAACACGCAGCAACCCGACAAGGTGCTCTTCGACAGGGCCATCAACGATATCGAGCACAGCCGCTTCGAAATTGCGCGGCTCACGCTGCAGACCCTCATCAATACCTACGACGCCAGCGAGTACCTGGCGAAGGCTAAGCTGGCCATCGCCGACAGTTGGTATCGCGAGGGCGGCGCCCATGGCCTCGCCCAGGCGGAAGCCGAGTACAAGGACTTCATCCTGTTTTATCCCGCCATGGAGGAGGCCGCCGAGGCTCAGGAAAGAGTCTGCGATATTCATTACAAGCAGATGGAGAAGGCCGAGCGCGACCCGCTGCATGCCATCCGCGCGGAGGATGAGTGCCGCCAGTTGGTGCTGCAGTTTCCCAACAGCAAGTTTGCTCCGGAAGTTCAGCAGAAGCTGCGGAACATTCAGGAAGTGCTGGCCGCTCACGAATATGCGGCAGCGGTATTCTATCATCACAAGGGCAGTTTCCCGGCCGCGGCCAATCGTTTCACGAGCCTGGTGGATCAGTATCCGCTCTTCAGCCAGGCCGATGAATCCCTCTGGATGCTTGGCGATTCCTATTCGCACATGGGCGATCGTTTCGAAGATAGAGCGGCGGACGCCTACACCCGGATTGTGAAGGATTATCCGCTCAGCGATCACGCCGCGGCCGCCAAGGACAAACTCGAGGCCATGAAGAGGCCGATACCGCAGGCCGATCCGGTAGCTTACGCCCGCATGAAGTACGAGCTGGAAAACCGGACCACGGTCAAGCTCCCGAGCCGGGTTTTTGGGGTCCTCAAGAAGAACCCGGATATGAGCCTGGCAGCGAAATCCGGCACGCCCACCATGACCGGCCCGCGCCCCACGATTCCGGCCAGCGTGCCGCAACCCTCCGGTGGCGTCTCCGGTTCGGATGTGACGCTAACGAATGTCACCGATTCCAAGGAACTGGACAGCAGGCCTGACGCGCGCCAGAATCCGCCGGCGGCTCCTGCAGCCGCTGCAGCGACCGCAGCCGCCGCGACGGGTGCACCCGCTGCCGCAGCCGCCGCACCCGGCGGCGGTATAGCTGCTACACCGGCCGCTACCGGGGAGGCGGCCAAGCCGGCCGAGGCCGTCGCGCAGCAGCAGCCCTTCGCCACGAACCATCCGACGAAGCTGACGAAGAAGCAGCTTAAAGCCGCGAAGAAGAAGGCTGACGAGCAGGCGGCCAAGCAGGCGGCGCAACCATCCGCCACTCCGGCGCAGACGTCGCAGCCTCAAACGCCGCAGCCCCAGACGCCGCAGAAATGACGCGCATCCTGCTCGCCGACGACAGCCCCCACGCGCAACGCATGGGCGAGCAGATCCTCAGCGAGGAGGGTTTCGAGGTGGTGACCGTCAGCGACGGCGATTCCGCCCTGCTGCGTCTCGAGGATGTAGATCCCGATCTGGTGCTGGCTGATGTAGACATGCCGCACCGCTCGGGCTACGAGATTTGCCAGTACGTCAAGATCAGCCCGCGCCACCGGCACGCCCGCGTGCTGCTGACCGCCGGAGTCAGTGACCAGGTCGATGAAGCTGAAGCGCGCCGCGTCCAGGCCGATGGCATCGTGCAAAAGCCGTTTGAGGCATCCGTTTTGCTGGCCACGGTGAAGCCGCTGGTCGAGTCGGCCGTCAAAGAAAGGAGCCCGGACAGGCCCGCCGCCCGCGCCGGCAAGCGGCTTGCGCCACAGGTTCCCGTGGTAGCCTTGATCGATCCGGAGCGCGTGCGCGCCGCCGTGACGGTAGCCATGGACGCCGCCATGCCCGCACTGATCGAAGAGATCACCGAAAAAGTGCTGCTGGCGCTCAGCACCCGATAAAATATATGCCCGATAACAGCTTCGACGTCGTCTCCAAAATCGAATTGCCGGAAGTCAACAACGCCATTCAGCAGGCCTTGAAGGACATTAACAACCGGTTCGACCTGAAAGACTCCAAGTCCTCCATCGAGCTGAACGAGAAGGACCACAAGATCCTGCTGGCCAGCCAGGACGAGTATAAGCTGAAAGCCGTTATCGAGGTTCTGGAAGGCAAATTGGTGAAGCGTAAAGTTCCGCTCAAGGGGCTCACCTACGGGACCTTGATTCCGGCGGCGGGTTCCTCCGTAAAGCAGGAAATCACCATGCAGCAGGGCATTCCCATCGAAAAAGCCCGCGAAATCGTGCGCAAGATCAAGGACAGCAAGCTCAAAGTGCAGGCAGCCATCCAGGGCGACCTGGTGCGTGTCAGCGGCCGCGATCGCGACACCCTGCAATCCGTCATCAAACTGCTGAACTCGAGCGATTTCGGCATCGACATGCAGTTCACCAATTACCGGACCTTTTAGCTTCACCGGTGTTCAGCCGTCCGCCGCTACCGTCCCGCACCCCTCCGCGTCTATCCGAACATCGGGCTATAGTATATAGAATCGGTAGCGCAACTCCTGAGGATCTCGTGAAGACATTCCTGATCTACGTTCTGCTGGCAGCCGCGCTCTATGCGCAATCCACGCGCGGCTCGATCGGCGGCGAAGTGACCGACGCCGCCAAAAAACCCGTTTCGGGCGCTTCTGTCGCGCTTATCCAGGAGGACACCAATCAGAAGCGCACGGCCGTCACCGGCGCGCAGGGTGAGTTCATGTTGACCCTGCTGCCGACCGGGAACTACCGGTTGGAAGTAGACGCACCCGGTTACCGCCGCCACGTCCAGGAGCTGGTGCTCGATCTGAATCAGGAGATCCGGGTCGAGGTGCCGCTGCTCCCAGGCAAGATCACCGAGCAGGTGAATGTCACAGCCACTCGGAGCCTCTTGCGCACCGAGTCCGCGGCCGTGGGCGGCGTGATCGATAATCGCCAAGTGCAAGGCCTGCCGCTCGATGGCCGCGATTTCTACGATCTGAGCCTGTTGGTCCCCGGCGTCGTTCCGGCCGCCGAGGGCTCCGCGGCTTCGGTGCGCGGCTCGTTCGCCATCAATATCAACGGCGCGCGTGAGGACGCTAACGATTTCCTGCTCGACGGCGTGTATAACGGCGATCCCAAACTCAATGGAACGGCCGTCACTCCGGCCGTCGACGCCATCCGCGAATTCGAGGTCCTGTCCAGCACCTACGATGCCTCCTTCGGACGCAACGGCGGTGGGCAGATCAGCGTAGTGCTGCGCTCCGGCGGCAACCAGTTTCATGGGACCGCCTATGAGTTCTTCCGCAACGCCCTGTTCGACGCCCGCAATTATTTCGCGCCTTCGCTGACGCCCGCGCCTCAGGATCAACGCAACCAGTTCGGCGGTTCTCTGGGCGGGCCGGTGGTCCGCAACCGCACCTTCTTCTTCGCCGACTATCAGGGCACCCGCGATAATACCGGAGTCACTCAGGTCACCAACGTTCCCACGCTGGCCGAGCGCGCCGGCAACTTCTCCCAGAGCGGCCTGATCGCCATCGATCCCTATACCGGGCAGCCTTTCGCGAACAATCAGATTCCCGCGGCGTATATCGATCCTGTCGGACGAGCTATTGCCGCGCTTTACCCCGCGCCCAATCGCGACGTGCCGAACCAGAACTTCGTGTCTTCCCCAGACACGCGCGAGCGCGACGACCAGTTCGATCTGCGCGTGGATCACTCGCTGGGGCCTTCGTCGCAGCTCGCCTTCCACTACAGCTTCGGCGACGAAAGCCTGTTCGAGCCGTTCACCGGTCCAAGCTTTCCGCTGGTGCCAGGCTACGGCGACAACGTCCCCAGTCGGGCGCAAAATGTCATGCTCGCCGAAACACACGTCTTCACGCCGACCCTGATCAACGAACTCCGCGGGGCATTCGACCGTGTCTCGCTGGGCGTTTATCAACAGGATATCGGGCAAAATTTGAACAGCGAGGTGGGATTGCCCGAGTTATCCAGCAACCCGCGCGATTACGGACTCAGCTCTATCTCGGTGACTGGTTTCTCCCCCCTCGGCGATGAGGACAATAATCCGCAGCATGGCACTACCAACGTCTATCAAGTGACCGATAACCTGACGTATGTACACGGCCGGCATCTGGCGAAGTTCGGCTTCGATGTGCGCATCCTGCAGCAGAACGCCTACCGTGACATCGAATCGCGCGGCTTCATTGACTTCACGGGATTGATCCTCGGCAATGCCCTGGAAGAGCTGCTGCTGGGCCTGCCGACCGATTCCGGCGGCGCTACGCTCGATAACCCGGAGCATCTGCGTACTCACAGTTACAACTTTTTCGCCAACGACAATTGGCGCGTCCGCCCCAACCTGACTCTGAATCTGGGCCTGCGCTACGAATACAATTCGCCCGGCGTCGATGCGCAGAATCACGCCAACCTCTACGATGAGACGACCCAGACGCTGGTACCCGTGGGCACGGACGGCATGCCGCGCGGCGGCTACCTCCCCGACCGCACCAATTTTGCCCCGCGCGTGGGCCTCGCCTGGATGCCTCACGGCCAACGCACGGTCGTGCGCACGGGCTATGGCATCTACTACGATCAATCCTCGCTGGCCCCCGGGGAGGGTCTCTACTTCAGCCCGCCGTACTTCAATTTGAGCGTGTACTACCCGCTCAGCGCCACCCAGCCGCTGCTGCTCGACAACCCTTTCCCCAGCAATTTTCCGCTGCCCACGCCACCCTCCGCGCTGGCCTTCCAGCGAAATCTCCACACGCCTTATATGCAGCAATGGAACTTCAATATCGAGCGGTCGCTGGGCGGCAGCCGCATGATCGAAATCGGCTACGTGGGATCGAAAGGCGCCGATCTGCTCGGCGCGCGGGACATCAACCAGCCGCCGCCCACGCCGGCTGAAACCTACCTGCGGCCCGTGCAGGATTTCGGCGAAGTCGACCTGCTCGAATCCAACCGCAATTCCATCTACAACAGCCTGCAGGCGCGCTTTGAGCAGCGGCTGAACTTCGGGTTGTCGCTGCTCGCCTCCTACACCTGGTCGAAGTCCATCGACAACGATTCGAGCTTCTTTTCGAGCGACGGCGATCCGAACTTTCCGCAGGATAGTTACGATCTGCGCGCGGAGCGAGGGCTGTCGAACTTCGATGTCCGGCAGCGGTTTGTGGCGAGCTACGCCTACGATCTGCCGTTCGGAAGGGGCCGCGCCTGGCTGCACGATGGCGGCTGGGTCTCGCGCGCGCTGGGCGGTTGGCAGAGCTTCGGTATTCTCCAGTTTCAAAGCGGCCAGCCGTTCACCGTGTCGCTGCTGGCGGATGACGACAACAGCAACACCGGTATAGACGATCTGGGTTTCGGCGCCAACGACCGGCCCAACGTGGTGGGTAATGCGCGGCTCTCCAATCCGACGGCCGCGGAGTGGTTCAATACGGCGGCCTTCGTCATTCCGCCATACGGCACCTTTGGTAACTCCGGCCGCAATAGCGTCGAAGGACCGGGCATGGCGACCGTGGATCTTTCGCTGGTGAAGAATGCCGTGATCCGCGAGCACACTACTCTGCAGGTTCGCTTCGAGACGTTTAATGTTTTAAACCATACGAACTTCGGGCTGCCCGACAACTTCATCGGCTCTCCTACGTTCGGCCAGATTCTTTCGGCCGGCAATCCTCGCCGGCTGCAACTGGGGCTGAAGCTGCTGTTCTAGCGACGGCGGGTGTTATACTTAAATAAACTGGGATGTTAACTGAAATCGAAGAGACCACCGCGGGCAGCTATTTTGTCTCCAACTATCCTCCGTACTCTTTCTGGAGTCCGGCTTACGTGGGAGACGCCCGAGCCGCGCTCGACCGCGCCCCCGCTCCGGACACTCCCCTGGGCATCTACCTGCACATTCCGTTTTGCCGGAAGCGATGTCACTTTTGTTACTTCAAAGTCTATACCGACAAGAACGCGGCTGAAGTCGAAGGTTATCTGGATGCAGCGATTGAGGAGCTGACTCTCTATTGCCGAAAACCCTTCCTTGGCGGGAGAAAACCGCGGTTCATTTACTTCGGAGGGGGGACTCCTTCTTATATCTCCTCGCGGCAGCTTGCCAGTCTGGTCGAGCGCATGAAGCTACTCTTGCCGTGGGATGAAGCGGAGGAGGTCGCCTTCGAGTGCGAGCCTGGAACGCTTACCGAGGGCAAGCTCCGTGTGATCAAAGACCTGGGTGTCACTCGCCTGAGTTTAGGTATCGAGAATTTCGACGACGAAATTCTGAAGACCAACGGCCGGGCGCATACCTCCAAGGAAATCGAGCCTGCCTATCGCTTCGCGCGCTCCATCGGATTCCCGCAAATCAATATCGACCTCATCGCCGGAATGGTGGGAGAGACCGACGAGAACTGGCGCGAATGCGTCCGGAAAACCGTCGACCTAGATCCCGATAGCGTCACTATCTATCAGATGGAGATTCCGTATAACACCACCATCTTCAAGGAAATGAAAGTACAGGGGCAGACGGTCGCGCCGGTGGCGGGTTGGCAGACTAAGCGCGAGTGGGTGCGCTACGCTTTCGCGGAGCTGGAGAATGCGGGCTATACCGTGCGAAGCGCTTACACGGCGGTGAAGAATCCCTCCCGGACCCGCTTTGTCTATACGGACCTGTTGTGGGCCGGCGCCGATATGGTCGGCCTGGGGGTGGCTTCCTTCTCGCATGTCCAGGGTGTTCATTTCCAGAATGAGCATGAGTTCGGGCCGTATTGCGACAAACTCCGGCAGGGAGTGATTCCGATCTGCCGCGCCTTGTCTCTCACTCGGGAACAATGCATGATTCGCGAGCTGATTCTTCAAATGAAACTGGGGCATGTCCACGAATCGTATTTTAGCGACAAGTTCGGGGTACAGATTCAAGAGCGGTTTCGAGGTCCGTTTAGTAAGTTGCGCGATCAGGGCTATCTGACGGCCGATCGAGGTATTTTGCGGCTCAGTCGCGACGGTCTGCTGCAGGTGGACCGGCTGCTCCACGAGTTCTTCCTGCCCGAGCATCGCCTGGCGCTCTCCGCGTGAGTCACTATGATGCCATTGTGATCGGAGGTGGTCCCGCCGGTTCCACGGCGGCGGCCGTGCTGGCGGCGAAAGGCCGGCGCGTGGTGGTGCTGGAGAAGGAGAAGTTCCCCCGGTATCACATCGGCGAGTCGCTGCTCCCTTATGGCTACTTCACGCTGCAGCGCATCGGCGTTCTGGAGCGCATGAAGACCTCTCACTTTACCAAGAAATATAGCGTCCAGTTCGTGGGCGCGAGCGGGCGGGCTTCCGTGCCGTTTTATTTCTTTCAACAGTTGGAGCATGACGCCTCCATGACCTGGCAGGTGCTGCGCAGCGAGTTCGACCAGATGCTGCTCGACAATGCCCGCGAGAAAGGCGCCGAAGTAATCGAGGAGATCACGGCACGGGAACTGATTCAATCGCATGGCGCGGTTGCCGGAGTCAGGGCCGTTGCCAAGGACGGCGAGACACGCGAATTCCGTGCCCCGGTCACCATCGATGCCACCGGACGAGACGCGTTCGCGGTGACACGCAACGGATGGAAGGTACGCGATCCGTATTTGAATAAGATCGCTGTCTGGACTTACTACAAAGGAGCCCTTCGCGATCCCGGCCTGGACGAAGGCGCCACCACCGTAGCCTATGTTCCGGAAAAGGGTTGGTTTTGGTATATCCCCTTGGCTGATGATGTTGTAAGTGTGGGTGTAGTGGCCGAGAAGGACTATCTATATAGAGACGCGCACGACCTTCCCGCCATCTTTCATAATCAGGTTAAGAAGAACGTCTGGATCGAACAACACCTGGCGGCCGGACAGCAGTTCGGACCCTATCGCGTGACCGGCGAGTATTCCTACCGCTCTCGCTATTGCGCCACCGACGGACTGGTCCTGGCAGGGGATGCCTTTGGTTTTTTGGATCCGGTGTTTTCATCGGGCGTGTTCCTGGCGCTGCGCAGCGGTGAGCTCGCCGGAGATGCGGTAGACGCAGCCCTTACGGCCGGCGACGTTTCGGCGGCTCAGTTCGGTGAGTATGGAGCGCAGGTGTGCCGGGGCGTGGAAGCCATGCGCAAGTTGGTCTACGCCTTTTACAATCGGGAGTTCAGCTTCCGCGTGTTCCTATCCGAGTATCCGCAGCTTAAGGGCGATATGACGGACTGTCTCATCGGGAACCCGTTTCGAGATTTTCAGCCGTTGTTTGACGCGGTGGCGAAATTCGCGGATGTGCCGCAACCGCTGCCGCACGGCAAGCCCCTAATTGCGGGAGAAGTCCTCGAGTCATGCGGGTAGATCTGGAAGCAGACCAGCTTCGCAAGCTGCGCGCGCTTCTGACTGCTATAAGCGATAATCCTTTCTACTCCGCCAAGCTTCGAGACGCGGGCGCCGGCTCAGAGCTTGCCAGCCTGCCGTTTACCGTCAAACAGGAATTGATCGAGGATCAGCTCGCGCATCCTCCTTACGGCTCAAATCTGACTTACTCCCTCGATCGCTACACACGCTTCTCCCAAACCAGCGCGACGACCACAGGCAATCCTATGCGCTGGCTGGACACGCCCGAAAGCTGGGACTGGATGATCGACAAGTGGACCCGCGTGTACCAGGCGGCGGGCGTCGGCGCCGGGGATCGCATCTTCTTCGCCTTTTCCTTTGGACCATTTCTGGGCTTCTGGGTAGCATTCGAATCCGCGACCCGCATGGGCTGCCTGGCCATACCCGGAGGCGGCCTGCGCAGCGCGGCACGCTTGCGCGCGATCGTCGAGACCTCCGTCACGGTGCTGTGCTGCACACCTACTTATGCCATGCGGCTGGCTGAGGCTGCCGGCGAGGAAGACCTCGACCTGGCGGCCGCCAACGTCCGAACGATCATCGTCGCCGGCGAACCGGGCGGCAGTGTTCCAGCCGCGCGAAGCCGCATCTCGAAACTCTGGCATGGCGCGCGGGTGGTCGATCATCATGGCATGACAGAGATCGGTCCAGTCAGCTACGGGTGCCCGAAGCGGCCGGATGTGCTGCACATAATGGAGGACTCTTATATCGCCGAAGTGATCGATCCGGAGAGCGGGAGTCCGGCGCCACGCGGAGTTACTGGAGAACTGGTACTGACTAACCTCGGCCGGCTGGGTTCGCCGCTACTGCGTTATCGCACCAGTGACATGGTTCAGGCCGCGGTAGAGGATCGCTGCGAGTGTGGCAGCTACGACTTAGCGCTGAACGGAGGGATACTGGGACGCACCGATGACATGCTGGTGGTGCGGGGAGTCAACGTGTATCCCGGCGCAGTCGATAACATCCTGCGCGCCTTCGAAGCTGTGAGTGAGTACCGTGTCGAAATCCAGAATCATCGTTCGCTGCCTGAGCTGAGTATACAGGTCGAGCCCGCCGCCGCGTACGCAAGCGACTCGAGCCTGACACATCGCCTGGAAGCGGCATTGACCAACGCCTTCGCGCTGCGCATCCCCGTATCCCTGGTTCCTCTCGGGAGCCTGCCTCGCTTTGAGATGAAGGCGCGCCGCTGGGTCAGTACTTAGTGCTTATCGCGCCAGGTCGAACGCTACGATGGTCTTGCGATCCCGCAGGTACAGCCGCGTGCCGACCAGCGTCGGCGGCGTCCACGCGATGTTCTCCAGCACGGAGACTTTGGAGAGTACTTCGAACTTCTCGGGAGTCGCCCTGCAGAGGGCCAGCGTCCCATCCTCATCGGCGAGTATGAGCTTGCCGTCGGCATACAGCAGTTGCGCCTTGGCAAAGCCGCGCTCCTGCCACATGATTTTGCCGGTCTTGAGCTCGACAGCGGTCATCAAAACCGGTCCGTTGTAACCCCTGGAGATATACACATATCCGTCGCGCTGGATGGCCGTACCGATATGAAGTTCGAGATGCGGATCGTACCAACGCTGCTTCACCGTAGTCTTGCCGCCGGACTGGTTCAATTGCAGCACGCGCGCGCCCTCACCGTAGGCCGAGGCCACGAACAGAAGGTTCCCGGGCGCCCAGACGGGAGTGCTTATGGCCAATCCATAGGGGGTCTTATGATCGTACGTCCAGAGCAGCGCGCCATTGTCGGGATTGAATCCGAACACCGTATTGGCCGCGAGCACTGCCACTTGAGGCTGCCCGTCGACGTTGATCAGCAGCGGCGAAGAATGCGAGTTGGTGAATTGGAGGGCTTTCCAAACCACTGCCCCATCGCTCTGCCGGAAGGCAATTATGCCGTCCCCATTCCCGCCGGCCTGATAGATCAACGTGTCCTTATACGGAAGGGCATGGCAGGAGTAACCGTATTCAAGGTGAGTGGCGTGAAACTCGTTATACAAGTCGTGCGACCATTTGGGTCGCCCCGTTTTCTTGTCCAGGGACTGAATTTTTCCCGTTGCGCTGGCTGTGACAACGCGGTCGCCGACGACCTGCGGCATCGCATAAGGACCAGGCCCTACCTTCTCCGCGAACGAGTTCCTGAACGGGTTCTCGTACTCGTATTCCCAGACTGTCTTGCCGGTGGCGGCGTCCAGGGCGGTGATTACGTCCCTGGAGCCACGGCGAAACGCAGTGTACAGGACGCCGCTCTCCTCCGCGATGGCCGAATAGCCGTCGCCCAAGGGGCGGCTCCAGACCTTCTTTGGACCGGCAGCCGGCCAGGAGTCCGCTAAGCCTGAGGTATTGACCAGGAAATCGCGGTTCTTGCCGCCCCACACCGGCCAGTCCTCCGCGACCGCGGCCGGCTTGGCTTTGGTGACAGCTTTCCTTGCCGCAGTACGTTTCTGGTCGGGTTGCGCCGCAAGCGCCAAGAGGGCTACGGATACGGCTATGGACAGAGATACAGCTATCCTCGAATACCGCATGAATAGTTGGACGCTCGGCCGCGCCTAATGTTCCGAAATCACGCGGAAATCCGCTTACAGATAATTGTTGATCTTGTTGATCAGTCCTTCGTATATATCGCCGGCCGAGCTGTCGACAACCGCCACGTCAACCTGCGGCGCAGGCCTGGATGGCTTGCCGTTCTCGGTGCTGGCGCAGGGTTCGGAGATTTGCTGCGCGAGACGCTTGGCCAGGGAGATTGCCCCGGCTTTATCAACCGCGATCATGCCGATGAACTGCTCTTCGCTCCAGCGGCCAAATACCGCATTGTCGGGCATCCCCTTATGCGCCCGCTCGGTAAAGGCGGCCATGACGTCCACACGGGCCTGCGCCCCGAACTGTCTCTCGATCAACGCCAGGTTTCGGATTCTCAGCAAGAGAAGGGAAAACGGCTTGCGGGTCTCGACCACCGCGGAGATCCGTGTTTCCATCTCGAGGCGGCTGTTCAGGTAGGCACAGCCATTCCTGCTGGAGGCGGCCCGCAGCGCCTCGACTTGGCTGTGGAGCATCTGGATCTCAACCCGGAACTGTCCGATAGTTAGCTTGTTCTGCCTCTTGATCTGCTCGACGCCCTCCGCGAGCTGGTCGGAAACGGTCGCCAGAGCCGTTCGGATAGGAGATGCAACGGGAGAGTCCGATAGTTCGCGCAGCCTGGCGAGGCTTTGCCTGAGCCGATCTTCGTGATCGCCATCGTCGGTCGCCATGGCGTCCACGATCAGATCCAGGGCGTGCGCCTTTCCCGAAAGTTCTTCGCGTAATCCGCCGAGGAAGGCGGCCGCTTTGTCGTGGTAGTCGCGCAGTTCGTCTCGCAGCACGGAGCGGCTGGCGAACAACCGAGGCGCATCGGCCTTACCGCGTAAATCCCCGGACAGCGCAGCCACATGTTTGCGGTATGACGCCGTGGCGCCATCGTCAAACTCAATGGCGTACTGTGCCATGGCCTGGAGCGCCGAGCGGTAGCACTCGAGCGAGGCGTCGTTATTCAATTCGTCGATTCTCTCGAGGTCGGTAATGGATTCGCGGATCGATATCATCGTTGAGGCTCTTATAGAAGGTCAGTTGACCCATTCCGATAATGCCGCATCAAGCGCCTGAACGTGCTGCTCCATCTCGGCATACGTGGCCGCGGCTCTGGTTAGATCCGCGTTGCGTCCGATGTCCTCCAGGCGCACCGCCGCATCGCAGGCCGGTCCGGCGGCCAAAGCGCTCAGGGTTCCCTTGAAATGGTGCGATGCGCGCCGCAGCTCTTCGGAATCGCGCAGGCGAATCGCGTCACGAATCCACGAGAGCTCGGTTGGATAGTTCTCACGGAACACGTTTACCAGTTCCAGGAACAGCTCCCTGTCGCCCTCGACTATCGAAAGAGCCTCATCGGGATCAAAAGCCGGATTGAGGGTGAGTTTCATATGCCTACCACAGGTATCGTCGGGTTCTCAGCGGTACTTTAGTTTCCTAACGTCTTCGCGTCTTTCGTCCGATTAGTACTGGTAGCTAACTAACTAGAGCAGTGGCCCATGAAAGTTCTCATAGCCGAAGATAACGTCCTCATTCAAAACCTGCTGCGGGGCCTGTTGACCAAATGGGGTTACGACGTCGTCGTCGCGCGAACCGGAGACGAGGCTTGGGCGCACCTGCATGCGGACACCGCTCCCCCTCTGGCGATTTTGGACTGGATGATGCCCGGCCTGGACGGGACCGAAGTTTGCCGGAGAGTGCGCGCGCAACGGAAGAGCCGATATATATATCTGATCTTACTTTCAGCGCGATCGGACCAGCAGGATATCGTAGAGGCGCTGGAGGCCGGCGCCGACGATTACATCACGAAGCCGTTTCACGCGGGCGAGCTGCGGGCCCGCATCCGCTCGGCGGTGAGGGTCGTTCAACTCGAGGAGGAGCTGGCGCGCCAGGCGCATTACGATTCCCTGACGGGTCTTCCAAACCGCGTGTTGCTGGCCGACCGGTTGGAGCAAGCCCTCCATCACGCGAACAGGCATTCGGAACTGGTGGGCTTCTTCTACATCGATTTGGATCGCTTCAAGGTGATCAACGACAGCCTGGGACATGCGGTGGGCGACACGCTGCTGCAACAACTGACGCTTCGCCTGAAAAGCTGCGTGCGGGACTGCGACACCTTGGCGCGTCTAGGCGGCGACGAATTCGCGCTGGTGGCCAGCCTCAAGAACACGGAAGAGGCCTCCATCGTATCGTCCAGGATTCTGACATCCCTGGAAGCTCCATTTGATCTGGGCGGACATCCAGTGCGGGTCACCGCCAGCATCGGAGTGACCATTTATCCGGACGATGGCGCGGACATGAGCAGCCTGCAGCAGAACGCGGACGCGGCGATGTACGAGTCCAAGCGGCGGGCCCGCAACGGATTTCAGCTCTTCAATACCGATATCCGCCATGCATCCAGGGGCCAGCTCGACATGGAACAAAGGCTCTCATGCGCGATCGAGCAAGGCGAGCTGACGCTAGCTTACCAGCCGGTCTACACACTGGCGAATGGTAAGATCAGCGCGGTCGAGACGCTGACCCGATGGAACAATCCCACACTGGGCGCCGTTCCTCCCAATATATTCATTCCGCTTGCCGAAGAGACCGGATGCATCCTTCCGATCGGCTCCTGGGTGCTTTTGGAGGCGTGCCGGCAAGCGCAATTGTGGGCGGAACGGGGCATGGACCTGGCGGTAACGGTGAATGTATCGCCGGTGCAGCTGGGGCAGACGGATTTCGTGTCCACCGTCCAGCATGCGCTCCATGAAACCGGGCTCGACCCGCGCTTGCTGAAACTCGAAGTGACCGAGAGCATGCTTATGCGGGACTTTGAAAGGGCTTCGGCGGCACTGCGGCACCTCAGGGCTCTTGGAATCGAGATCTGGATCGACGATTTCGGCACGGGTTATTCCTGTTTCAGCTATTTGCACAAGCTGCCCGTTGACGCCATCAAGATCGCCGCTGAGTTTGTGCAGGATATTGGCAAGCACAGAGGGGTGCTTCCTCTGCTGCGGGGCATGGTGGCGCTGGCGCACAATCTGGGACTCCGGACGATCGCCGAAGGTATGGAAACTGAGGAGCAGCTCGAAGCGGTTCGCTCGACGGCTTGCGATCAAGCCCAAGGATTTCTTCTTGGGCGGCCGCGGCCCGCGGAGAAGATCGTTTGGGAAGCCGTCGCCGTGTTCGACGCGCGCGAGATTTCCGGCGTGCCGGCTTAGAGGGTGTTTGCCGCGCACGACCCTCATTTCTTAGAGTCGTTATCCTCTCGCAGGGACCTGAACGCCTGAAACTCCCTGCGTGAGAGTTCGGCTTTTCCCTGTTCCGCGTAAAGCTGCGCGAGGCGGTAATGCGCGGCTTTCAGATCCGGGCGAAGTTGGATCGCCGCTTCGAATTCGCGCACCGCGTTGGCCGTCTGTCTTTTGTCCGAGTACAGCAATCCTAACTGGAAATGCGCGTCGGCGAAGCCGGGGCGAAGGGCCACGGCTTTCTTGAGCAGACTCTCCACCTTCCCGTCGGAATCGTTGAGCCCCGGCGTGAGATTTCGTTTCCTCAGGCTGAGCGCATAGTAGTAATTCGCCGACGCATTATTCGGGTATAACTCGGCAAAGTGAGCCAGGCGTTTGGTCACTTCCCGCGCCAGCTCGGGAGAAACATCATACATGCCGCCGAGAAAATCGAGCGCCTTGGTATCGGCTGGGTCCAGATCCACGGCTCTGCACAGCGTTTCAACCGCATCGGCGTACTGTCCCGAGGAGTAGAGCGCAACTCCCAGTCCGACCTGCAGTCGGCCGGCCCGCGGGTACTTTTCGGCGGCGTACTTAAACACGGTCAGAGCGGCTGGGTAGGCGCGATGATGCAAGAGATCCGTGCCGAGGTCGAACAGGTTTTTCTCGGAAGGGTCCTGGCGCGCCGCCGTTTCATACTGCTTCTCGGCTTCGTCGATGTTACCAGCAGCCTCCTCTACGTCGCCCAGAAGGTTGTGCAACTCGCTCCGATCCTGACGCGACAACATCTCTTGCAGGAGCTTGCGCGCCTCGTCCAGATTCTTCGTTTCCAGGCGGGCCAGCGCGAGATCGTAGCCGTTGTCGTAGTCGGCGGGGTTGATGCGCCCGGCCTTCTCCAGCCACTGCAGAGCCGCCGATACCCGATTGTGGCGGATATAGTATTCCGCCAGATGCCGGTTGGCGGCGAAGCTCTCAGGATGCTCGGCCGCCTGCCTGCGAAGCGCGGCTTCCCCGGAAGAAACCTCCGCCGCGCACAACAGCACCGGGGCCGCTATGGCCCAAAGCCCGCGCATGAAAACATGATGCTAGAAGTAGAACTTCAACGCAACCTGCAATTCGCGTGGGTCGTTGGGATTGTCGACAGTCGCCGTGATCTTGCCGAAGTCCACGGTATCCAGGAAATTCGTGCTAGAGGGCAGCGCGAAATTCGGAGTGTTGGTCAGGTTGAATGCCTCGATGCGAAGCTCGAACCGTTTTCGCTCTGTAATGGGGAAAGACTTGAAGAGCGAGAAATCCAGGCGGTGGAATCCCGGGCCGGAAACCTGCGTATTGCCGCCGCCCAGGGGAGCATAATTCGTCTGCCCTATCTGAGTCACCACCCCTGGATTGGTGAATGCCGCGGCGTTATAGAAGTGTTCGACACTTTGGCCCGCGTAGAGGGGCTCTCCGGTATAAAGCGCGAAGCAGCCGTTATCGGCTCCCGTTGCGTACGTGCAACCAATGGTTTGCGGATTGCCGCTATGCAGCGTGAGTATCCAGTTGAAGCTCCAGCCACCCAACAAACCCTCGGCTAGCTTGCTCCCACTACTCATGTAAGTGCGCCCACGGCCGAACGGTAAGTCATAGGTGCCGCTGGCCACGAAAGAGTGCCGGATGTCGAACGGCGCCAGGCCCCAGTCGCCTTGGATGCCGAATCCGGGAAGATCCGCGGCGCGGAACCCACCCGTGCCGCCGCCGCTGAGCAGGTCGCCAGCGTCGGTCAGGGTCTTAGAGAACGTATAGGCCACCAGCAGGTTGAGTCCCTTGGCGAAGCGGTGCTCGAGCTTGGTCTGCAGAGAATGGTAGTCCGCCGTGCCGATGGTATCGTCGTAAGGAGATCCGGGAGCGAAATCGGGGAAGGGGGTATACGGCGTAATATTGGTGCCCGGCGGCAACAGCACACTTGGGTTATTGGTGCTTACAAACGTCTCCAGGTGGCGGCTCAGTGATGCAACATATCCGGCTTCGAGCGAAGTCGAGTGAGACAGTTGATATTGCAATGTGAGATTGTAGCTTTGCACGTATGGAGTCTTGTAGTTCAACTGTATACCGCGCAGGGTCAGGCCCGAGCCCTGAACCAGGGCCGGATCGAGTGGAATTCCAGCAATCGAATTTTCCAGCGTGCCATTTTGTCCATTGGGCAAAACCATCGGCGACTGGGAGTTCGGCGCGTAGTAGTAGAAGCTGTACTGGAATGGGTAGTTATAACCAAGACTTGGGTATCCTCCGCGATTCTCGAACGCGCCATAGAAGATACCGTACCCGCCGCGGACTACCAGGTGCGAGCTAGCCTGATACGCAAAACCGAAGCGCGGGGCAAAGTTGGTGCTCTGCACGTTAGCGAGGCCGCTGCCGCCATAGGCGTTGCTGTAGACTAACTTGATGCCGTCCTGTTGCAGCGTCTGGATGAAACTCGCGGACAGCGCCGGATTGTTCTGCCGATTGCTGGGAATGATGTACTCCGCTCCGGAAAATGGTGTTCCCGGAACGAAATTGGCCTGCGCTCCGTATTTTTCGCCCGTGGGCGTGAAATAGTCCCAGCGCACTCCCAGATTCACCGTCAGCTTGTGGGTAACCTTCCAGTCGTCCTGGACGAAAGCGCCTCTATAGGACCGGTCGGCGGCTACTCCTCCGAAATTCGATAGAGAGATGTTATCCGGCCCACCGATACCGTTCCCTGTCGGAGCAAGCAAGAACTGCGCACGCCCCGTACTGCCGTCGGAAACGTTTGGAATCGACGTGAATTCTCCACCGAAATCGTATCCGCCGCGCGAATAAGGCGGCGCTTCCCAGGGGAACCCGACTTGTTGTATCTCAAAACCTGCCTTAAACGTATGTTTCCCGTAGATCTTAGTCAGGTTCTCGGTGAACTGAATAGTGTTGCTGTAACGATCGCTGACCAGCCACTCGGCAGAGCCCAGTTGGCTCAGGCCGCCGATCCCCAGGTAAGGCAGACCTCCGTTGCCCGCGGTTTGCAGAACACCTTCAATACCGAACTGACCGGGTATGTTAGTGGTATTGTCGCCGTACGGTTGTACGCGCGAAGTATGCTCGCGATTGAAGCCGACTCGCGCCTCGTTGATCAGCGTGGGGCTGAACGAGTGAGTGTAACTGAAAGCGGCTCCCATGGTATTCACGATCTGGTCGCCATCGTTAAAACCGCCGCCGTCCGCATAGCCGGTAAAGGGCCCCGGAACAAACTGGGGATTGTGAGACCAGCTATAGCGTAGGAACATCTGATCGTGGTCGGAGAAGTCCTCGTCCAGCCGGCCGTCAACCGCGTTGACATCGTTGGACGATCCGCGATTTACGTTGAAGTTGTTATAAATGCCGGCTTGGGTGGGAGCCGGGAACAACGCTATGAGTTTGACCGCGTTGGGGTCCAGGCGGCTGGCCGGTATGATGTTGCCGGGAAACGGATCGCGCACGTACTGGCCATTGCCAATGCTGGTGGTGGTGGCGGGGTCGAAGACCGTTCCAATGGGGTAGCTTTTTCCGTTCGCGTCGGTCAGTGACCCACTCTGCAGAGCGACCAAGTCGGAAAAATTCGTATATCCGCTGGAAATCTCCGCCTGGGTCGGTACGGTGGCGGTCTGGGGCACAGCCTGGCGAATACGGGTCCCCTCGTAGTCGCCGAAAAAGAAAGTCTTATTCTTACGGATCGGCCCGCCCAGAGTCCCGCCGAACTGGTTCTGGCGGAACTCGCCCTTTTCCGACCCGGTGGAGTTCTGGAAGAAGTCGGCGGAATCCAGCGCGTCGTTGCGCAGGAATTCCCAAACACTGCCGTGCAAGCCGTTGGTTCCCGATTTCAGGCTGGCGTTGAGTACGGCTCCTCCGGCGCGTCCGAACTCCGCGCTGAAATTATTGGTCTGCAGCTTGAACTCCGCCAGTGCGTCGATGGGCGGCTTGAGCACGTAGGCCGCGCCGCTCAAGAAGTCGACGCTGTTGCTGTTATTGTCGATGCCGTCCAGCATGTAGTTGTTCTGGTCGGCACGGGTTCCGTTAGCCTCGAACCAGCCGTTGGCGTTCAAGCCTCTGCCCTCCGGCTGCCCCGGGTTTACGCCGGCGGTCAGACGCGCCAGAAATGTGTAGTTGCGGCCGTTGAGCGGCAGATCGTTCACCGATTGACTGCCCACCACCTGTCCCACCGAGCCGTTCTCGGTTTGCAGGATGGGGGCCTCTTCGTTGACGTCAACCGTGGTAGTGACTTCGCCCGGCTCGAGGCTGAAATCGACGACAAGCTGCTGCTGAATGTTGAGCTCCTGACCCGTTCTACGTTGTTTCTTAAACCCGGGTTGCTCGACCTCCACGGTGTAGGCGCCAATTCTTAGCGGCGTGACCACATAGGTGCCGGAACCGGAGGTCGTGGTGACTTGCGTGAACGCCGTCCCCTCATTGGAGACGGTGATTTTGGCCCCGGGAACCACGGCGCCGGTCGGGTCGCGAACAGTTCCCAGAATCGTTCCCGTATCGACCTGCGCTGCGATCGGGAGTGCTAGACAAACAAGGGCCATTGCGGGCGCCCACCAGTGCAAACAAGTGCGCGACATAGCGTCACTTCTCCTTTTGCGTTGAAACGTATCACACGTCTCGGCGCGCTGTCAACGTACACGGTATTAATTTACCCGTTCCGTTCAGAAGCTATTGAAAAAACGAGGGAAATATGCGTTAAGGTACACGTCGCTCATGGAACCAAACGGCGATTGACGATAAGATAGCGAAGGTACCCCCGAATGGCGAAGCACGAGACCATCGGCATCAAAGAGATAGCGCAGTCGCTGGGGGTATCGATTGGAACTGTGGATCGCGCCCTGCATCAGCGGCCAGGCATCAACCCGATGACTCGGGCCAAGGTTCTGATGATGGCGCAGACCATGGGCTACCGTCCGAATCTGGCGGCGCGCTTCCTCAAGTCCCGGCGCCAGTTACGGATCTCCGTGCAACTGCCCTGCCAGATCGCCACGTTTTTCGATGCGCTGCGGGACGGCATTCGCGAGGCCGCCGCGCCGTTCGAACCTGCCGTCCGGGTCGATTTCCGTTCCTATCCGCATCTGGGCGAAGGCGATGCCGAAGTCTTCAACGACGCCCTGGAGCAGGGGGCGCAGGGCATGATCATTGCGCCGGGCGAGCCGGCCGCGATGAAACCGCTCATTCGCAAAGCGGCCCGGCGGAATGTGCCAGTCGTGTGCGTGGCCACGGATGCTCCTGGAACCGAACGGCTGACCGCGGTGACTGCCTGCCCCCAGACCAACGGCGCTATCGTCGGAGAATTGCTTTGCCGCATTCTGCGCAGTCCGGCCAGAGTGCTGGTGGTGACGGGAAGTCTGGCGACCGAGGACCACGCGCACAAGCTCGAAGGCTTCCGCTCGATGGCGCAGATCTGCGGCGGCTCGCTCGAGATTGCCAGAATCGTGGAGGCCCACGACGACGAGCGGCGGGCTTATGCGGAGACCAAGATCGCACTGGCCCAGAACCCCAATTTAAAGGGAGTGTACGTGAGCACCGCCAACTCGCTTCCGGTCCTACAGGCGATTGAGGAGGCCGGATTATCCGGCAAGATCGTTGTCATTACTACCGATCTGTTCCCGGCGCTGGTGCCGTTGATCCGGTCGGGGCGCGTTCTGGCTACCATCCATCAGCGTCCGCTGACGCAGGGACGCATGGCGTTTCAGGCGCTCTACAAATTCCTGGTGGAAGGCCAATGCCCTCTTCCGCGGATACGGGTCGCGCCGCACATTGTCATGAATAGCAATCTCGACCTGTTCCTGGAACGTATGGCGCCGGAGGCCGAGGAGGCCGCCATCCGCTGAACTGTATTGACAGGAAGCGGCGTTTGTGATCATCTAAAAATTCCGTTAACGTACACAGATGGCCACCCGACGGAACCTTCTGAAGCTGGGCGCCTTGGCGTCTATTGCCAGAATCCCTGGGGCATACGGCAGTCCCGCTGCGTCGTCAGTGGCACCCGCGCCTACAGAGAGTATCTCGTTGAACGGGACCTGGTCTTTCCGGCTCGATTCGCAGAGCGCGGTCGATGGCTGGCGTAACGTGACCGTGCCGCACACCTGGCAGATCGAGCCCGAACACACCGACTACATGGGCGTGGGATGGTATCGGCGGACGTTCGAAGCGCCGCAGGCATGGTCGGACCGCGCCGTTCGCGTCGAATTTGAAGCTGTCTTCCACACCGCCACGGTCTGGTTGAACGGCTCGGAAATTGGACGCCACATCGGCAAAGGCTATACCGCATTCGTTCTCGACCTCGGTCCGCATCTGCGATTCGGAGAGGTAAATACGCTGCTGGTGCGGGCGGATAATTCGTTCAACGAATCCATGCTGCCTCGCGGCAAGTCGAGCGATTGGGCGCACGATGGAGGCATCTACCGGCCGGTCAATCTGCTGGTTACGCCCAAGACGTTCGTCGAGCGCATCCAGGTAGAGGCCGAGCCTGACCTGGCTTCGGGCCACGCGGCCGTCGCGGTGTCAGCCGTGGTGCGCAACGTCTCGGCGGCTGCATGGGAGGGAAGCATCGCGTTCCGTGTGGTCGAAGACGCGACTGGATTGACTGTTTCCGCTCCGGCTGCCACGGCCATAAAGCTCGCGCCGGGTGAGCGCAAGACCGTAACACTGCCGGCGGCGGACATACAGAATGCGGCGCTTTGGCACTTCGATCATCCCAACTTGCATCAAGCGATCGTCGAGTTATCGAGCGGCCACGTGTGCGCAACCACTTTCGGGATTCGCAGAATCGAGGTGCGCGGCGATGTGCATAACAACGGCTTCTTCCTGAACGGCGAGCGCGTGCGCCTGATGGGCGCCGAGCGCATGGCCGGCAGCAACCCGGAATTCGGCATGGCCGAACCCGCGGAGTGGATCGCGCACGACCATGCGGATCTCAAGGAATTGAATTGCGTCTACACCCGCGTACACTGGCCGCAGGACCGGCGCGTGCTCGATTGGTGCGACCGCCACGGAATTTTAATTCAAACCGAGGTGCCCACCTGGGGCGCGGCGACATTCAAGGACATGGGCCCGGAACCTTCGCCGGACATCATGAACAACGGCATCGAGCAGCTTCGCGAGATGATCGAGCGCGACCGCAATCACCCTTGCATCTTCTCGTGGGGCGTCTCGAACGAGATTGACGGCCAAAATCCGCCGGCTTACGCCTTCACCAAGCGGATGTACGAAGAGGCCAATCGCCTGGATCCTGGCCGGCTGGTTTCCTACGCCTCCAACTCGCTGCAGAAGACTCCGGAGAAGGACGTCGCGGGCCTGATGGACTATATCATGTGGAACGAATACTACGAGAGCTGGTACGGCGGAACGCCCGCCGATGCCGGCCGCAATCTGGACGAGATTCACCGCGCATTTCCAGATAAGCCTATCGTAATCTCCGAATATGGCTATTGCGCGTGCACGGCGGAGCGTCCCGAGGGCGACGCCAGGCGCATCGAAGTCTTGCGCGATCACGACCAGGTATTTCGTGAACGGGATTACGTCGCCGGCTTGATATTCTTCGACTACAACGATTACAGGACACATGTCGGCGACCGCGGCACCGGCGTGATGAAGCAGCGCGTTCACGGCGTGGTGGACCTTTACGGGGCGAAGAAGCCCTCCTGGGAGGCGCTGCGGCGCGAATCGTCACCCATCGCAGCCGTGCGCGTTTCGGGGAAGCCCGCTGCGTTGAGCGTGGCCGTGACGGCCCGCGGCGCAGTCCCCGCCTATGATTTGCGCGGGTACGAAATCCGCGGCGTGGCTTACGGCTTCGGACAGATTCCGGTGGAACGCATCGGCGCGCGCCTCGAAACGGTCGCCCCGGGCGAATCCGCGCACGCCGAGCTTCGCTTCACCGAGCCTGCTATCTCGCGCATACAGGTGGACGTCATGCGGCCCACGGGATTCTCGGCCTGGACGGAAACATGGGAGTACTGAGTCAATCAAGCGTGCGCGCCTGGGAGGAATCCGTTGCGATCCCGACTTATGCGGCTCCCGAACCGGACCGCAATCCCATGTTTCTCGACAAGCGCGTATACCAGGGCAGCACCGGAAAGGTATATCCGAATCCATTCACGGACCGGCTCTCCGACCGGAAAATCGACCGCGGCTACAGAGCCGTCTTCATCGAGAACGAGTACATCCGCCTGATGATTCTGCCGGAAATCGGCGGCCGCATTCACGTGGGGCAGGACAAAACCAACGGCTACGATTTCTTCTATCGTCAAAACGTGATCAAGCCCGCGCTGGTGGGCCTGCTCGGTCCCTGGATCTCGGGCGGGGTCGAGTTCAACTGGCCGCAGCACCACCGCCCGTCCACGTACATGCCGGTTGAGCACCTGATCGAGGAGCACGCCGACGGCAGCCGCACGGTGTGGCTCAGCGAGCACGAGCCGATGAATCGCATGAAGGGCATGGTCGGCGTCTGCCTGCATCCAGGCAAGGCGATCGTGGAAGCCAAAGTGAGGCTATATAATCGCACGCCATTTGTGCAAACATTTTTATGGTGGGCGAATGTCGGCATACGCGTACACGATCGCTACCAGGCGTTCTTCCCGCCCGATGTGACTTTCGTCGCCGATCATGCCAAGCGCGCTATGTCGCGGTTTCCCGTAGCACGCAATTTCTACTACGGCGTCGATTACACCGCGGGCGTGGATATCGCGTGGTACAAGAACATCCCCGTCCCGACTTCTTATATGGTGACCAAGTCGGATTTCGACTTCTTCGGCGGATACGATCATGCCAAACGTGCCGGCATCGTACACGTCGCGAACCATCACATCGCGCCCGGCAAGAAACTCTGGACGTGGGGCAACGCGGAATTCGGCTACGCCTGGGATCGCGAACTGACCGATTCCGACGGGCCCTACATCGAATTGATGGCCGGCGTCTACACGGATAACCAGCCCGACTTCTCGTGGCTGCAGCCGTACGAAACCAGGACCTTCAGCCAGTTCTGGTATCCCATTCAGGAAATCGGTCCGGTGAAGAATGCCAACCGGCTGGTCGCCGTGAATCTGGAACCGGACGGCGGTGGATACCGCATCGGGGTTTGCGCCACGGAGGCTCTTGAGGATGTCACGGTTTCGCTCTCTCTTCGAGGCAATCGCATTTTTGAGCGGCACGCGCGCGTGGAGCCTGGCAAACCGTTCATCGGCACGGCCACGCTTGCGGACGCGCATCGTGAAACCGATCTGTTGCTTTGCGTATTGGACGGGCGCGGCCGTGAGCTGATTCGTTATGCTCCGATCGAGTCTATTCCGATCAAGCTCGAATCCGAACTACCGGCGCCGGCCAGCGAGCCGCCCGTGCCGGCTAAGATCGCCACCAACGAGGAGCTCTATCTAACCGGTCTGCACCTGGAGCAATACAGGCACGCCACACGCTATCCCGAACTCTATTGGGGCGAAGCGCTCGACCGCGATCCGCATGACGCGCGGTCGAACAACGCCATGGGGCGGCTGGGGTTGCGCCGTGGCGAGTTCGGCAAAGCAGAGGATCACTTCCGGCGCGCGCTGTCGCGTCTGACCGAACGCAACCCGAACCCTTACGATGGCGAGTCTTCGTACCATCTGGGCATCGCGCTCAAATACCAGGGCAGGCTTCCGGAAGCATATGCGGCATTCTACAAAGCCGCCTGGAACTATGCCTGGCAGTCGCCCGCTTACTATGCGCTGGCGACCATCGACTGCCTTCGCGGCGACCTTGTGTCCGCCCTTGAACACCTCGAATATGGGCTCCGCGCGAACGCCGATAACCTGAAGACGCGGGACCTGAAAACTGCCGTGTTGCGTCATTTGGGCCGGACCGAAGAGGCCATCGCATCGGCGCGCGAGACACTGGCCATGGACCCGCTTGACCTGCGGGCGCGCCGTGAACTCGATGAGTTCTTCGCCATCCTGAACGGCGCGGCCGACACTTGCCTCGATCTTGCTTTCGACTACTGCGAAGCGGGCTTTTGGGCGGACGGCGAAGACCTGATCGAACGCTTCCTGGCGCATGCCGGCGCGAGCGCCCCGCACCCCGCCCCGCACCCAATGCTCTGCTACGTGAAGGGCTGGCTCGCGGAAAGGCGCGGCGATCGGGAAGTTGCCGCGCAGTGGTATCGCGCGGGCCGCGAGGCGCCCCCCGACTACTGTTTCCCGTCCAGGCTCGAAGAGATGATCGTGCTCGAGGCGGCTTTGCGCCATGACGCCGAGGATGCCCGCGCGCACTACTATCTCGGCAATCTGCTCTACGACAAACACCGGCGCGAAGAAGCCATCGAGCATTGGGAGCAGGCCTGCCGCCTAGATGCGGACTTCTCCATTCCCTGGCGCAATCTCGGCATCGCATATTACAACGTCCGCCGGCAGCCGGAGCGGGCGCTCGAGCGCTATGAAAAGGCGCGTAGCGCGAATCCCTCGGATGCTCGCCTGCTCTATGAATTCGATCAGCTTCGCAAGCGCACCGGCGCCGCACCGGAAGCGCGCCTGGCCGAACTGGAGAGTCACATGGACCTGGTCGACCGGCGGGACGATCTCACCATCGAACTGAGCACGCTCTATAACCTGACCGGCCAGAGCGCCAAAGCTCTGTCGATCCTTCTGTCACGCCGTTTCCATCCATGGGAGGGCGGTGAAGGGCTCGCCTCGGGCCAATACGTCGCGGCGCATCTCCTATTGGGTGTAGATGCGCTGGGGCGCGGCGAACCTGGGGTCGCGTTGAGCCACTTTGAGGCTGCGCGTCACTATCCGCAAAACCTCGGGGAGGGGAAACATCTTCTCACGCTGGAAACGCACCTCGACTATTTCACAGGGCGGGCGCTTTCACTGGCTCGAAGGGCGGAGGACGCCAATGCCGCCTGGCGCCGCGCCGCAAAGGCGAACGTCGATACGGGCATGTTCGCTTATTTTCGCGCCCTGGCGCTGCGCAGACTTGGGGACGATGCGGCTGCCACGGTTCTGCTGCGGCGCTTGCATGAGTTTGCGGAGAAAGAAATGGATGCTGATATTAAGATCGATTACTTCGCCACCTCGCTTCCCAATTTCCTCATCTTCGAAGATGACCTTGCGAAGCGCAACCACATCGAGTGTCTGTTCCTGCGCGGCATTGTCCGGCTGGGCCTGGGTCGACCGGCGGAAGCCGCGGTCGATTTACGGCAAGTTCTGGCAATGGACCGGAATCATTTCTTCGCTCGCTTTGAGTTAGATCACCTGAATCGCGATACCATTGTCTCAATAGCATGAAACCGGCCCAGGGGTGCATTATCGCGTTGGCGCTTGCCTCGCTGCTGGGCGCAACGGACAGCGTGGAGTTCAATCGCGACATCCGCCCCGTGCTTTCCGACAAATGCTTCACCTGTCATGGTCCCGACGCCGGAAACCGAAAGACTAAGCTGCGCTTCGATCAGGAGAGCGGCGCCAGGATCGAGCTGAGCAAGGGCCGCTTCGCTATTGTGCCGGGCGATCCCGCGCACAGCGAAGTGTACCTGCGGGTTAGCTCCGACAACACGGCCATTCGCATGCCGCCGGCCTACGCGGGCGCACAAAAGCTGAGCGATCGCGAGATCGGCTTGATCCGGCGCTGGATCGAAGAAGGCGCGCAATGGCAGCGCCACTGGTCTTTTATTCCGCCCAAACGGCCGCCGCTGCCGGAGGTGCGGGAGAAGAACTGGCCGCGCAATTCGATCGACTCCTTCGTGCTGAGCCGCCTGGAACGCGACGGGCTGGCGCACTCGCCGGAAGCGGACCGTCTTACCCTGATTCGCCGGGTCACACTGGATCTCACGGGTCTGCCGCCTACGCCCGCCGAGGTGGACGCGTTCGTCCACGATACTTCCGCGAATGCGTATGAGAAGGTGGTGGACCGCCTGCTGGCTTCGCCGCGCTACGCCGAGCGCATGGCGTTCCGCTGGATGGAGGTGGCCCGCTATGCCGACACCAACGGTTACCAGACGGACGGCAACCGCGAGATGTGGCGCTGGCGCGATTGGGTGATCGACGCTTTCGACCGCAATATGCCGTTCGACGAGTTCACTATTGAACAGATTGCCGGCGACCTGCTGCCCAATGCGACGCTCGACCAGCGCATCGCCACGGGCTTCCATCGCAATCATCGTACCAGTGCCGAAGGCGGAGTCGTGCCCGAAGAGTTCCGCGTGGAATACGTCGCCGACCGCGCGGAGACCACCTCCAACGTCTGGCTCGGACTAACCATGGGCTGTGCCCGCTGCCACGATCATAAGTACGATCCGATCAAGCAGAAGGATTTCTATAGCCTGTTCGCCTATTTCAACAACGTTCCCGAAAAGGGGCTGGTCTATAACTGGGGGAACGAGGAACCTTATATCAAGGCGCCGACCAAAGAGCAGCAGGCGCGCTTGCAGGGATTGGACGAGCGCGTGGCCGCGGCCGAGCAGCGCTGGCAGGCGTTGCAGCCCGTTGTGGCGGAGGCCCAAAAG
>Ga0302325_10001611_pt1 | contig 57146 bp, 49 predicted proteins | sample Palsa_T0_2_FD_201948 | JGI IMG/M metagenome (GOLD analysis project Ga0302325, IMG submission 201948) | Peat permafrost microbial communities from Stordalen Mire near Abisko, Sweden - Palsa_T0_2 | ecosystem: Environmental > Terrestrial > Soil > Palsa > Peat permafrost | place: Sweden: Abisko... | reverse complement strand
CCATTCGCGTCGAGAACAAAGCCGGGACCTCCAGCTAAGCCAGCGGGATCGTAGGTTCCCGTAATTGCACCGCTAGCATTGATGCCGGCAACGACGATACAGCAGCTGCCGAGGGGGTCAAACCAAATGATCTCCCCCTGCTTTGGTTCGCGGACGAACCCGTAGGACGCACCACCCACTGGACCAACAACATCTGCGTAGTACCCGGTGATGGTGCCGCTATCATTGATACCCACTGGATACGTCTGCAAACTGTCAGCCGGGTTGAATGTATAAAGTTGCGCGCTCAACGGAACCGCTGCGGCCAGCAATAAGGGCAAAAGCCAATAGATCTTCATCTTATTTCTCCTCCGCTATCGATTCTGGACATGTTATCAGAAAGCGCCCCAGCGGATAGTGCTATCTTCGTTTTCTTGGCCCCTGTACTCGAAGGGTCGAATTGAAGGAAGAGACGAACATGACCGGCTGAGTGGTCGGGATTCCGGACTGGATAGGGTTCTGCAGCGGGAACAGCGCCGCGGAGTTGGTTTCCCCGGCCACATACACATTGCCGGCCGAGTCGGCGCCGACGCTGAAAGCCGAGGCGCCTGCATCCGGGGAGGAGCCACCCAGGAGCGTCCCGTAAAGCACGTTGCCGGTGGCCGGATCGAGCCGGCACACAAAGGCGTTGTAATATCCATCTCCTGAGAACCCTGTCTGGTAAGCGCCGGCGGTGAGGATGCCACCATTCGAACTTTCTTCCACAAAGCCCGCTACGTAGAGTTTGCCTGCGGCGTCGAAGGCAAGGGCCTGCGGATAGGCGAGATTCGGCGGCCAATAGTTGAGGTAGCAGAGACCGTTGCCAGCGGCGAGAGGCATACCGTTCGTACAGAGACCGTCCGTTGTCAGGTCGAATTTCGCCACAAACCCCCAGCCGGCTGAAGTGATGCTCCCGCCTGTTCCCGTCAGATAGACGATGCCCGCGGCATCCACCGCTAAACCCGACACGGACATCCCCGCGGTTCCGGCACCGATGAAGAAGCTCGAATAAACCAGCGCCGCCGCGCCGGGGAGGCTCGGGTTCAATTGCAGGAAGAAGGGTGAGTCCGCGCATCCGGTGATGGAGCCTGAGTTATACGGGCAGGTCTGATAAGCATTCGGAGTGAGAGGAAAAAGCGGGTTGTTGGTGTTGCCAGCGGCGTACACGTTGCCGGAGTTGTCCAGGGCAATGCCGGTGACGAATCCGTCTTGGTAATTCGGCGACATATAGGTGGAGTACAGCAGCGACGTGCCGGTTGGATTCAGTTCCGCCAGGAAATCGCACCAAGGGGCACACGGAGACCGTGATCTCCGGGGACACGCGCGCCGACTGGTCCGAGGCCTTCGAACTGGTGCCCAGCCTCGAGGTGGCGTACGTGTGCCAACGGAGGGCGGTAACCCCAGCCATCGCCATTCCATCGCCTTGTGCGATTTCCGACAGAATCAACTTGCTTTCCAGGCCGACCGGAGAATCCAAACGCTGGACTCGACCTTTTATCGGCGCTACGTGAACGTTCGGATCGTCCCAGCGCACGTCGAATGGGTTCACCACGCGAAAACGATTGACGCCTAGCCTGTGCGCCATGCGGACAGCCTGGGGAATTTCGTGAGCATTGTGCTCAAACGCCAGGAAATTCCAGGACAGCACCGGGGTCCTCTTGCCGAGCCTCCGCTTCGCGCTTACCAGCTTGCGAATGTTGCTGAATACCAGCTCAATGTCCCCGTTACGGCGGTACTGTTCGTAAACGGGCTGCGTGGCGCCATCGATGGAAAGGACCATCAAATCGAGCCCCGACTCCACGTAGGCATCGGCGTCGAATTTGCGAATTGAAAGGCTCGTGGAAAGCGCCGTTCCGAGGAGATATGTTTTTGCCAGACGGATCAGCTTCGGCGTGGCGAGGTTCAGTAACGGCTCGCCGTAGTTGCAGAAATAGACTCCTATGGCATAAGGGCCGTAGAGTTTCAGCAGCGCCGAAAAACATTCTTGGGATAGCGTGCCACTGGGCCAATCGAAGAGCTTCAGATCTTCCAGGCGCGTGGAATGAACGCAGCCCGGGCAAGCGAGCTGGCACATGTTGGAAGGATCGACGACAAGCCCGAAGGGACGGGACAATAGAAGGGAACTGCGCGCGTTGAAGTGAAACCGCGCGAGGAACAGGTTGAGGACCTTCAGCGTCAACGCCTGGGCAACCACTGGCGCAAATCGCCCGCTCAAGCGAGCGTACAGATCCGCTTTCGATCGTTCGAGGGCCGCGACCGCAGAATCGGCTCGCTGACATTGCCGCAGTTCCGCATCGATTTTCGACAAGGTGGAGAACGCGGTTTCGCCGCCGTAAGCCGAGGCGGGCACAAGGCGGTGAAAGAGCGCCCCCAGCATTCTACTGCACGGGTTCCGGAGTCGCAGTGGACGCGATTTTCTTGCCGACGATTTCATGGGCGCGGTCGAGCATGGTCTTCGACGCGGGAAGCGAGCTCAGGCCCTTGAGAACCTCGGGGTCGTTCTGGAACGCCAGGCGGTCCGAATCTTCCTTGCTGAAGGCCGTGACAAACAGCTCTTCGCGCAGGCGATCGCGAATCCATCCCTGATTTTGCTCGAACTCAGCGGTGGTGAAGACCACGCCGCGTTTTACAGCAAAGGCGCGAAAATTCGCCAGCTCCGCATCGTCCGGTGTCCATTCCTTGGTCATGGGGGCGGCGTGTGCGGCGAAGTACTGCGGAGCGTAGAAGAAGAACACCAGCTCTTCGCTGAGCTGAGCTTCGAGTGGGGTCAGCCTGGGCGCCTGATATTTCTCGTCGGGACTGATACCGTCGCCTCCGTAGACGATGCGGCCGCTATCGGTCTTCTTCATGTCCTTGGGATTGATCTTGCCGTTTTCACGGCTGAGGTATTCGAACAGCCCCTGGTGCTCGTAGTCGCGCTGGATGAGACGGCCGCTGGGGGTGTAGTATTTCGCGATGGTCAGCAGGAGGGCGCTATTGCCGGAGAGCGGGAAAGGTGCTTGCACCAAACCCTTGCCGAACGTAGGCTCGCCGAAGACCCACGCGCGATCGTGGTCTTGCAGAGCGCCGGTCAAAATCTCGGCGGCGGAGGCGGTGCCGCGGTTTACGAGAACTACAATCGGGTACTCGCGCCCGCGCTCGCCGCGCTTGGCAACGAACTTGGTCTCAGCGGAGGAACGTCCGTGGTGCGAAACAATGAGCTGGCCCTTGTGAAGGAACCGGTCGGCCACGTTGACGGCCTCTTGCACCAGGCCACCGGGATTGTCGCGCAGATCGAGAATCAGGCCATCGATGGCGCTTTCGGGGAAGCGCGCCAGCGCCTGATCCACTTCGTGGCTGGTGGTTTCGTTAAACGCTTCCACGCGCATGTAAGCGATGCCGGGACGCAGCCAGAAGGCGTAGTTCACGCTGCCGCGCGGGACATTGTCGCGAACCAGGGAGAAGTGCATCGGCTCTTCATGCCCGGCGCGTCGCACGGTGATGGTAACCGGAGTTCCCTTGGGACCCTTCAGCATGCCGGAGACTTGCGACACGGTGGCATGCTGGGTGTTGTTGTCGTCCACGGCGATGATCTGGTCGGCCGGCCTGAGACCGGCGCGGAAGGCCGGCGAGTTAATGAAGGGATACATCACGATCACTTTGCCTTCGGGTGAGCCGACGTACATCCCGACGCCGAAGTAATGGCCGGATTGTCCTTCGCGCATCAGCGCGTAGGCTTTGGGATCGAAGAAATTCGAGTGAGGATCCAGGGTGCGAAGCATGTTGGGAATCGCGCCCTTAAACACCGTGTTGTCGGCATCCGGCTTGTCGGCGAAATTGGCCTCCACCGCTTCGTAGACCTGGGTGAACTTCTTCAGGCTGGCATTCACGTCCGCTTCAGACTGCGCGGAGAGTCTTACGGAGAACGGGCTCGCCAGCACAAGGAAGCCCAGAAGCCAACGGGGGGATGCCATGATGTTCGTCCTTTAGGTAAATTTTATAGTACCAATACTTTGCAAGAACGCCCACTCCCCTTAGGCCATGGGTCTGTTAGTACCAACTTTAAGACGCACTAGCGAAGCCGGAAGGTTCTAGCGAAAGCGGAAAGTTTCAACAGAAATGCGCCGGCCGTCGGTGCGAATGGTCACCAGGCCGTCACGATCTGTTCGGAGAACCCCGGCGCGGTGGGCGCTCAGGCGCTGCAGCACCTTGGGGTGCGGATGCCGGAAGGAGTTTTCGAAGCCGTCGGAGATGATGGCGAAGACGGGGGACACGGCGTCCAGGAACGGATCGATGCTGGAGGTGTTGCTGCCGTGGTGGCCCACCTTCAGAATGTCGGCGCGCAGCGGCTCGCCGTCGATAAGGGCGCGCCGTTCCATGGGCTTTTCCATATCGCCGGTAAGCAGGAGCGAGTGACAGCGGTAGGTGATACGGAGACCCAGCGAGTCGTTATTCATGGGACTGAGGCCGGGCACGTCGTCCGATGGCGGCGAGATTACGTCGATGCGCGCACCTCCGAAATCGAAGCTGCGGCCGCTGGATAGCGGGACGATTCTGACATTTTCAACACTGGCTTTGCTGCGCACCGCAGTCCAGGCCGAACTGGACGGAGTAGCACCGGTCCAAAGCTCGCCGGGATGGAAGTTCTCGATGATGGCAGGCAAACCGCCGGCGTGGTCGTCGTGCGCGTGCGTCAACGCCACCACGTCGATCTTGCGAATGGACCGGCTCCAAAGGTAGGGCGACACGACGTCCTCGCCAATGTCGAGGCGGGCAGTGGGACGAGCGCCGAACGAGAGCACACCCCCGCCGTCGATGAGCATCAGTTTTGAATCGGGGAAGCACACGAGCAGGCTGTCGCCTTGTCCGACATCAATGGCGGTAAGCTCGAGTTCGCCGTGACGGACTGCCGGCGGGAAAGGATGCCAGAAGATCAGCGCGAAGAGCGCGAGAACGGCCGCGAGCGAAGCCCAAGACCAGCGTAGCGACCGGCGCATGGCAAAGGCCAGCAGGACCAGTGCGGCAGTGAAAGAGATGGACAGCCAGAGTGGAGGAGCAAGGACGCGCCAGTCCGGTTCGATATGCGCATGCCATTCAGCTACGTGCTCGCCCGCGCGGAGCAGCCATCCGGCGATTGCCGCGGGCACTTGCCACATGGTGAAAACCGCCAAGAAGCCCAACGGGACCACCAGCGCCAGCAGCGGAACAACCAGGATGTTGGCGGAGATTCCGGTGAGCGAGATGCAGTGGAAGTAAATCGCCATGGGGAGTGCCAGGCCGATTTGGATGGCGGCGGAAAGGACCGCGAGTTCGTAGGCGTAAAAGTAGACTCGGGCGGCGAGCGCAAAGGCATGCTCCCACCAGGCGCGTGGGAGTGGGATGCAGAAGCTGGCAGTTTCGGCCAACAGGCGCAGCTCCAATCGAAACTGAGCTGCGCGGGGCGGGAGGCGGGGGGCGCGGCTGGCCTCAGTGATTCCCGCGAGGCCACGGGCATAAAGTGTCGAGGTGCCTTCGAGTACCGGTATGGCGAGGAGCCCGATCGCGGCTACCGAGAGGAACGACAGTTGAAAGCCGGCTTCGAAGAGCTGGCTGGGGTCGTAGATCAAATACACAATGGCCACGGCGGCCAGCAGATTTAGCAGACGGCCCCGGCGATAGAAGTAGCGCGCTACGATGTACAGCGTGAATCCACCGGCGGCGCGGATGGCGGGGGCGTTCCATCCGGAAACCAGCGCGTAGATCCACGCGCCGGAGGCGGTGATGGCCAGCGCGGTAAATTCGGGCAGAAAACACAGCCGCAGCAGACACAGCAGGAAGGCGGCCAGTATCGTAATGTGCAGGCCGTCGATCACCAGCATGTGGTAGGTGCCGGTGCGGCGAAAATGATCGGTCCACAGGCGCTCCATGCGGCTGGATTCGCCGATGAGCGTGGCCTCCATCATGCCGGTGGCATACGCGTTGCCGGAGTAGAGGCGCTCAATCCTGCGCAACGCTCCGGTACGCAGAGCAAACAAGGCGGCGAAGAAGCGCGATCCGCAGCGGCCGGGTTTGATCGCCACGGAGCCCGCGCCGGTGGCCGCGGCAGTCCAGTAAATATCGCTGCGCGCGGAGAAGCCCTCGTAATCGAACTCGCCCGGATTCTGGAAATTGCGGATGCGGCGCACCCTGGCTTCCAGTTCGACCAGTTGCCCGTAGCGCAGATCGGGTGGAATCTCGCGGTCGCGGAGCGAGAGGCTCACTCGGGCGCGAGCTTTATGGGCAAGTTCGAGAACAAACTGGTCGCGACCCTCAGAGAACGCCGAGGGAGAGACCACGCAGCCAGAGAGCAGGACGGTTTCGTGAGCGCCCGCGTCAATTTCAGGAGGACTGCCGGGCCGATGCAAGAGGGCCAGCAACGCGCCGCAAAATAAAAAGACCAGTGAGGAACAGACCGGCAGCGCCCGGCGGGACCGCTTCCAGGCGAGCCAGGTGAGCCCGCTCAGTAGCGGTAACGTCCAGAGGAAGTCGATGGCGCGGAATGGGACAAATCGAGCGAGTAATATGCCGGAGGCAAGGGCTAAGAGCGGCGCGAGTAATGGGCTCTTCACTTGGATTAAGGGTCCGCTTCAGTAGTGAGTTGTGCCCGCGGAATTCTCTGACAGTCAGAGGGGAAACTGACAAAATAAAGAAATGCAGAAGAAACGACTAGGTGCAAGCGATCTGGAGATCACACCCCTCGGCGTGGGCGCTTGGGCCATGGGCGGGGCAGGATGGCAGTTCGCCTGGGGCGCGCAGGATGACGATGAGTCTGTGGATGCCATTCATGCGGCGCTCGATCGAGGAATCAACTGGATCGATACGGCGGCCATCTACGGGCTGGGGCATTCCGAAGTAGTGGTGGGTCGTGCGATAGCGGGGCGGTCAAATAGGCCGCTGGTTTTCACCAAGTGCGGAATCGTTTGGAATGAGAAGCGCGAGACCCGCCGGAGCATTGAGCCCGAATCGATCCGCAAAGAAGTGGAGCAGAGCCTGAGCCGGCTGAAATTGGACGCCATCGATCTGTATCAGATCCACTGGCCGGAACCGGACAACCTGGTAGAGGCGGCTTGGGCGCTGATGGCCAAGCTGCAGCAGGAAGGCAAGGGCACATCGGCGTGTCGAACTTCAACGTGGACCAGATGCGTCGCGCGCAGGCGATTGCGCCCATCACGTCGCTGCAGCCGCCGTATTCGGTCCTCTCGCCGGAGATCGAGAAAGAGATCCTGCCTTATACGCAGGCCAACAATATCGGCGTGATTATCTATTCGCCGATGAAGTCAGGGCTGCTCACGGGAGCGATGACGCGGGAGCGCGTTGCGGCCATGCCCGCCGACGATTTCCGGCAGCGCATGCCGAATTTCAAAGAGCCGCTGCTTTCGCGCAATCTGCAAGTGGCGGAACTGCTCGGGGCGATCGGCAAGCGTCACGGGAGAACGGCGGGCGAGGTGGCCATCGCGTGGACGCTGCGGCATCCGGCGGTGACGGGCGCGATTGTAGGGATGCGGTCGGCCAAGCAGGTGGAGGGCGTGATCGGCGCGGCGGAGTTTCGGCTGAGCGCGGACGAGATCGCGGAGATCGAACGTTTTCGCGGCGTGGCCGTTACGGCGTAGCGGCAAGGTCGGACCAAGGGGGTCGGCGCGGATGTGGCCCCACGCCTCTCACACAGGCCTCAGGGATTAGAATCGAGAGTGGCCATGACTCCCGCCTCGCCCAGCCTCTATCTGGAGCGCCCCGGCCCCATACAGCGCTTCTGGGGTCTGTTCCAGCAGGCGTGGATCGCCGGCTACGAGAACAATTGTTTCGGCATCGCCAAGGGCGCCGCTTATTCCGCGCTTCTGGCGTTCTTTCCGGTGCTGGCGTCGCTGGCCGCGATTCTGGCGAGCGTCAACGCCAGTGCGGTGGCGCGGGTTTTTGCAAGGCTCCTGTTCCAGGTGATCCCGCCGGGCACAGAGGACCTGGTGCGGTCGCAATTCACGGCCAAAAGCGAACGGTCGGGCTGGCTGATTCTGCTCGCCACGCTGCTTTCTGCGTGGGCCGCTTCGGGCGCGATGATGACGCTGATGGAAGGATTTCAGGCCGCTTACCGGCTGCCCTCGGGCCGTCCGTTCCTGAAGCAACGCGGCGTCGCGATTCTGCTGGTATTCATCGCCGCGCTGCCGGCCATAGGATCGTCGGCGCTGATCGTCTTCGGTGCGCGCTTTGAGCAATGGATGCTGGCGACGCTCGGCCTGGCGCCGGAAGAGGACCTGCGAGCCTCGGTGGTGCTGGCCTTCGGGCTGCTCCGTTATGTGGTGGCGCTGGGGGCCACCGTCCTGGTAACGGGCTTGATGTATTACACCGGCCCCAATCGGCCGATGAAATTCCGCAGCGTTTGGCCGGGCGCGATTCTTGCCACCGTGCTGTGGTTACTGGCGACGTCGGTCTTCGCCCTTTATGTGCGGCACATCGCCAACTATAACGTGCTTTACGGGAGCATCGGCGCGGTGATCGCGCTGCTGGTTTGGATGTACCTGCTGGCGGTGATTGCGCTGTTTGGCTGCGAGTACAACGCGGTTAGGGAGCGATTGCTGGACTAACAGACGTCGGACTGAAGTCAGTCATATGACAAAGCCTCGATAGCATCCTGCCGCGCCGCCTTGAAGCCTGGGACTACCGCACCAAGCAAAGCGCCGACGATAGCGATGGCGCCGGCGATGGGCCACCACTTAGGAACGATGGCCTGGACCAATGAGCTGTGAACCAGATTTTGGATCACGAAGCGCGTCACATAAGAAAGCAGGATGCCGAGAATGGACCCGGCGACTGCGAGCACGGCGGTCTCCCGCAACAGGATGTTCAAAATGTATGCCGGTGACGCGCCCAGCGCTTTCAAGATGCCAATCTCGCGCGTGCGCTCCAGCACCGCTGTGTACATGGTTGAAAGAACCATCAGGAACCCAACTACCACGCCCAGGCTGACAACCACCCAAATGAACGTAGTGAGCATGGGAACGTTGGCGGGCGAGAAAAGGCTGGTGTAGTCCTCCATTGAATAAACTTTGTAGGTTTTCAATTTGTCCGACAGCTCTTCTATTACGCCGGAGATGTTCGTGGGGCTGTCAACCTTTACGTAGACGGTGCTGACCTTTCCGCTATTCCCAGTGAGGTCCTGCAGCGTGTCGAGCGGCACCACGACGCGCGCCAGCATGCCAGGTTCAAAGATCCCCGAGATCCGCCACGAGTGATTGGTGTTGTTGAGCGTGTCGCCGATGTGGAGGTTGTGCTGGCTGGCGTACACCTCGTCCACCATCGCATCATCGGGGTGCTGGAACGGTCCTCCGCGCACGAATCGGAATCCTCCGTTTAGCCGATCGAAGGTGGCCAGATCTACACCGGTGAGGTAATTGAACAGGTCCGTTCCGAAGATGAGAGTGCCGGTAGCGGCTGTGACGTGCGGCTCTTTGTCGATGACAGCCGGAATAATCTTGGCCAGCATTTGACCGCCCGAAGCGATGATCGCGCTGCCCGGCGGGCGAATGAGGATATCGGCGCCCACGCCGCGCGCGCGGCTGGCCTGCTCGTTCAGCATTCCATCGCTCAAGCCAACCAGCGTCAGGACCATCGTCACCTGCACGCCGATGATGACGATACCGATGAGCGTCCGAACGGGACGATGCTTGAGATTTTCGAAAACCAGTTTATTGGTCAAGTTTCTTGTAAAAGCCCAAGTTATTTATAGGAGACTATGAGGCGTTGCGGCATTGGCGACAGTTCGCGCAATTCGCTGCGAGTGAATCCGGCGTTATTGAACATCTTCTCCAGCTCCGAGTACGTGTAGGCGTCGCCGGCCGGCGTCCCCAACATCTGCATGCTGAACATGGCGTCGCGGTGCGGTGAGATGCGATCTTCATTCGGGATGAAGTCCGGCGCGACGGCGATTCCTTCCGGCGCAAGCGCGGCATGCACTTTGCGGAGCAGTTTCTCGTTGCTGGCCGGGTCGAAGTGATGCAGAAAATTCGGAATCAAAACGATGTTGTAGCTGGACCCTAAATCCACTTCAAACGCGCTGCCGGGAATGGTAGAATAGCGAGCCTCGACGCCGGCTTTGCGGGCGTTTTCTTTGGCGACTTCGAGCACGTTGGCCCAGTCCAGGCCAACCACCTTTGCGTTCGGGTTTTGCCTGGCGAATGCGATGCCGTATAAGCCGTGACCGGCCGAGATGTCAAGAACCTTCATCGGTTTTGAATCGGCTGCGAACATCCGCGCGATCAATTCCGCCGGCATTTGCATCATCGGCGCCATGGAGCGGGCGAATTCCACCCACATTGGATTCTCAGGTTCCAGAGCGCCGTGATCGCTGGGCAGCGCTCCGCCGTGCCGGATCACTGCGGTAATGTTTTCGAACATGTCAGCGATGCGGGGACTCATCAGGAAGTTCGCCATGGTGCCCATGTACGCGGGTGAATTACGATTCAGGAAAGCGGCGGAATCCGGCGTCAGTGCGTATTCACCGCTTTGTTTCACAAGAAATCCCATCATAGTCAGAAAGTCGCAAAGCACCCGCGTACCCTTCTCGGACGCCTTGATACGCGCCGCAATCGCGCTAAGGGACTGGTTGCCTTCCCCGATGGTCGTGAAGAGATCCAGATCGATGGCGCCGCGCAGCGCGATGGAGCGCTGGTACGCTTGCAACGTGTCAAAAACGATGCCGGGTGACGGAACCTGGGGCTGCGGAGAAGAAGACATATTACCAGTGTATCCGCACGCCCCCGATGATGCCCCGCGATAGCGCCTGATACCCGAGCACTTCCTCGTATCGCTCGTTGAGCAGATTGTTCACTTTCACGATCGGCGTGAAATGCTTGGCGATGTCGTAAGACGCGGCGGCGTAGATGTTCTGGTACCCGGGATTGCGTGTGACGCCGAAAATAAAGTCTGCATCCTGCCGCTCACCGACGAAGCTGCCGCCCACCACCAGCGACCAGCGCTTCGGGGTTATCGCGATCGAAAGCGAGCCTGAATTGCGCGGACGCCGAACCAGCGGTTCGCCTATGCCGGTGTCGGACGATTCGGGCGTGGTGGATGCCGTGATGTCCGTGTACAGGCGCATGTACGATCCGGTGATCAGAACGTTATTTGCCACGTGAGCCTGCGCGGAAGTTTCGATCCCGCGCGCCCAGCTGGCCTCGATATTCTCCCAGCTGTCGCCCACAAAGGCGATCAGATCGCGAAAAGAATTGCGGAAGGCCGCCACTTCCGTCTTGACGCGCCGGCCCCACCATTCCGATACCAGCGCGGCTTCATAGGTCGTGGTAGTTTCGGGGCGCAGCGCAGGATTGCCGAAGTAGTAGGGCGCCGCCTGGGCGTAGTTTTCGAGCAGGCTGGGCTCGGTGACGCCGCGTCCGCCGCTCAAGCGCAACAAGGTGGAGGACAACAGGCCATGTTCGCCCAGCAGCAGGAAGCTTGCACCGCCGCGCCCGGAGCCGATAGTCCCAAAGGCGCTGCTGTGCTCCACGCGCGCTCCGCTGCTCAGGAAGATTCTGCGCCCGAAGTTCTGTTGCACGTTCGCGAAGAAGCCGTTATTGGCGCGCGAGGCTGCGACGCCCGAAAGAACGCCGCTTTGATCCTGATAATCGTAACCGAAAACCAGCGTGCCGCCGCGATAGGAGAGCGTGCCTTGATAGCCCGCGATTTTCCGCTCGGTGAGGTTGAGCGAATCGTTGTCACCGCCGAAGTAGTTGGTAGTCTGTAGCAGCGTCAGGCCGGGCGGAATCACCGGCGGCGGATTGTACGGATTCACCAGCGCGACCAAGTACACCGCTGCCGGAGGCCCGGCGACGTTCTCGACCAGCGCCGCAAGCGGCTGTTCTCCGTAAGGTTCGTTGTCGTTGTAGCGATCGGTGAGGCGATGGAACCCGAAGGTAAACTGCTGCCGGTAATTCGACCCCCGGCTGTCGTCCAGGCGTAGCGAGACGGTGTCGTCGCGCTCATGTTCGTTGGGCAACGGATCGTCAATCCCGTAGGCAATCTGGCCCGGTATGCCGGCGATGGCGTCGTAGACCCGGAAAATGGCGCGCAATTGAGTGGAGTCTGAAATCTTATAGCCGATGTTGGCCGTGCCGGAATTATTTAGGTTGAAAGTGTTGGGCCATTCTCCGACGGTGTGAAATTCGGATGCGCTCAAAGAATAGTCAAAACGCGATAGCAAACCCCCAGTGAGATTGGCAATCCAGTGGTCGGTTTGGAAGCTCCCACGCTCGTAAGAAAAGGAGCCATGCGGTCTAGTGTTCTCGGGATCGCCGTGTTTCGTAAAAAGCTGAATCACACCCGCGGCTGCTTCGGCGCCGAAAAGCGCGCTCTCCGGTCCGCGCACCACTTCCACGCGGTCGAGACCTTCGGAAGTTATGTTCTCCAGATGCAACTCGCCGCCAGGATCGTTCAGCGGCACGCCGTCCAGCAAAACCAGTGTGCCCGTGTAATCCGCGCCGCGCATAAATACTTCAGCCAGCGCTCCAGGGGGCCCATACGCGTCGATCTGCAAGCCGGGAATCTCACGCAGCACATCGAAGAGCATCGGAAATTGGCGCGCGGCAAGCTGTTGCTCCGTGATGACGCTGGCGGCCACGGCGGCCTGTTCGGGCGTGGTTTCGGTGCGGGTCGCGGACACCACCACGGTATCCACACGACCCGCGATTTCGAGCGTAATCTTAGTGTCGGACGCGGCGGTGAGATCCGCCGTGCGCGATTCAAAGCCCGTTTTTTCTACACTTGCTTCGCACGCGCCAATCTTACGAGTGCCATTTATGGTGAAGCGGCCTTCGGCGTTGCTATAGACCGATTGGCTTTTACACGTCACGCGCGCAGCTTCCACCGGGCGGCCGGATGGATCGAGAATGGTGCCGTGAAGTTGCAGGCTTTCGCCCGCGCAAAGCCCGAGCGACATAGACAAAAGAAAGATGGTTCGCATCGTACGTTTCTCCCTCGAAAACGCGATTTGGTTTCCAAGCGAGGAACCGGTCTCCTGACTTGCAGCTGGCCTGATATTGCTTGAAACGATCTTCCCGCTTGCGCAGTGATCGTCCCGGCCGAAATTCCTGCCGCTTACAGTTGCGGGGCAGTGGCGGATTTACACCGCCTTCCCGTGCATTCCTCGCGGTTGAATTGTGAAAGATCTCAGGCGAGTATAGCACGCCGGTTAAAGACTTTCGGCGGCAAAGTCGATTTTCCGGGCATGGGAAAACTCGCCGCCTCGCTCGCCGTTCTGACAACCTGCGCATTTGCCGCTTCCGATGAGGATGCAATCCAAAACACGTTCGTGAAACCGTGGATGGAGGCGCTCCGGTCGAAAGATAAAGCCAGAGTGGAGCAGTTGCTCCACCCCGCCGTGCGTGCATGCATTACTCCGGAGACCAAGGAGTTCTTCGACTCCGCTTTCGAGCATCAGGCGGAATCCGACTTGAGTGGTCCTTATCGCGTAACAAAGATTGCGCCCATGCGGCAGCCGCCTCCAACCTTCCTGCCTGAGGAGGATGTCAAATATCCGGTGCAGCCAACGTATGAATTGGATATCGATATCAAGCCGGGCAATGTGTACATCCAATTCCTCGCGCCATTCAACGGATCCTGGTTTGACGTCATCCCGTGTCCTAGTGAAAAAGGCCTGGCACACATCCGCGAGCTTCGGAAACAGCGCGAAGAGCAGAAAAACAGGGCCGCACAACTGGTGGCGGAACTGAAGGATCCTTTGCGGGCAGAGCTGAAGGATCTTTTGCGCCAGCAACGGGAAATGGACGCCATCAAGAAATATCAGACCGCTGCCGGCGTAGATTTAACCACCGCGGTTCTAGTGATCAACGCGCTACAGAAATCGGATCGGTAGGGCTCAAAAATCCGGCCGCGACCTCTTTGCCGGAGTCGAAGATCGAGTATTGCGTTTCGTCCCAGTCCGTTTTGGTCAGCAGAACGGTTTGGAGCGCGCTGTTCCCCGCCAGCACCAAGACCATATGATGCCGGTCGAGCGGATTGGCGGCCGCGAATACAAGCGCTTCAGTTTGGGAAGCGTGATCCTGCCCGGCGATGCGAAACAAGCCGTTGGAGGACTCCAGGCCGATCTTATCTTGCCAAGCGGCTAAAGCCGAATTGCTCTCGGGGCGGCCCACAAAGATAACGTCGCGTGTGCGCAGCTCTTCATCGCTCACTTCAAAATCCTTGCGGATGGGAACGGCGCTCTCAAGCCACCGTAAGAAATGTTTCTGCAGTTGCTCGGCAGCGTAGCGGTTGGCGCCCGCGTCGGTCATGGTGCCGTAGACCAGAATCGCAGAACCCACGCGCTCGCGAATATCGGACGCGACATACATCGCGGCTTTGTCATTGAATGCCCCGCCTCGGTCGGCTGGAAGCGCGAAACTGACTTGAGCCGCGTCTAAGAATGCCTGACCGGCGACGGCCTTGGTACTATGAGCTGCAAAGAAATCGGCCATCAATTTCAAGAAGCGGTCGTCACCCATGGCGCGGCGCGTTTGATCCAGGAACAGCACGCCCTTCTGAGTCTCCAGCTCAAAGCGCTGCACAGGCGTTGGATCGGTAACCGCGCTCAGCGCGCGGTACTCGGCCCAATGAGCGGCCATGGCGTTCGGAAGATCTTTGGAATCCAGATCGTCAAAGTACGCCGCCGAGCCCGAGGCAAACCAAACGTCGGCGTCGGAGGCGGGCAGCACCCAGCCATTCCACAGGCGGCCACTATAGTTCTGTTGAGGATGATCTTCGGTCCACGTCTTCGCGGGCTCACGTGACGCGGCGGGAACCGGATTGGTAGAAATCAAGCGGTAGCCGGAGGCGTACAGTCCGTCGTTGGCCGGGTATTCATCTTTGTCGGCCTGCAAAGGCAATCGCTCGCGCTGATTGGGCTTGCCGAATTCGGCCCACACCATCATGCGCGACGCCATGCCGGCCGTCACTACTTTGGCATCCATCGCGGTGGCGCTCACTAGCGGCGCGGTGTGAAACGCCATGAATCCGAACTGTTCGTCGATCTTGCCCCGGTACTCGCGATACAACGCCTGCCACTTTAAATCGCGATTGGTGGGTACGTACGGGACGTATGTGGGAGCACCGTTTGGATCGGGGTTTTCTTCCAGGCGAACGCCCAGATCCTTGGCATTGTTGTCGCCCCAATAGAAACCCTCGGTCCCGCCAAACCAATCGTTCTTGGAACTGCGATAGAGGCGCGTCTTGTACGTCCCCAGCTCAAACAGCGCGATTTCGTTGGTTTTGGCGTCGCCGAGCAGCCATTCGTTGGTGTACAGGCCGTTGTTCTTTTCACTCAGATACCCGACCACCTGGTCGATGTCGTCGCCATATTGAATCGCTTTGCGCGCGCGGTAAGCGATGGGCGTGCCGTTGATATTGAACGGGCCTTGATTGATGGTGGTCTCGGTAAGCACCACTCCCGCGTCGTTCTGATACCAATCTGTTCCGCTCTCGATCCCGCCGGGATAACTCTGCATCAGGATGCGATGCCCGGCGGCGGGTTTAATGTCGAGCATCACGTTGGTCTGCTCGGCGAGCGTCAGCGGCCACCAGGTGGTGTGTCCGATCACCATTCGGCCATCGCGGGTTGCCGAGCCGGTAGCGGCGAAGGCGCTGCAGCGATCGAGCGCTGCGCCAGATTTGCGATTGACGTAATTAGGAACATATTTAGGGGCGATGAGGCGCAGACCTTCCAGGCCATTCGGCGTGACGGCCAGCGCCGAGCTGAGATCGGACAATTCAACCGTGGTGTTCACCACGACGATGTCGGTAAGGTCGATGGGGCGGCCTTCCCAACGCGCGCCGGCATCGGAAGCGCCGTCGGCGATGCCTTTCATTTCCGCGAGAATCTCCTGATCGAAGCCGCGCAGGAAGAGCGCGGTAGCGGTGGTGCGCGCCAGGTTCCAGCTTTTGTTCCTGCCTTTGGGGTCGAGCTCGGCCGCGCAACGCTCCATATATTGCGGTATTTCCTTGGCCATGAGATGCCCCTGCTGATAGCCGCGCTCGTAGGGCTGCCCTTCGATATGGACGTAAGTCCATCCGCCGACCGGATAGCGGTAAGCGGGACCATAAGTAGTGACAGCGGCAGGCGCTGGCCACGAGTCCACGCCCGTGGCGTCGTCAACCGTAACTCCCGAAAACCACGCCTTTCCCGCGAATGTCCCACCGTAGGCGACGGTGAGCACGATGCTGTCGTGCGAGCGAGTGGCGGTGAAGCGAAGATGGACGCGGTTCCAATCGTGCGTCCCGGCCAGCGATTCGGATTGCACATCGAACGGCAGGGACGCCATGCTTAGCGCGGCGCCGGTCGCGACGATTGAACTGGCGGAAGCCGAGCGGTCCAGATCGCGGACCGCCAACTGGCCGGTACGGATCCAGCCGGTGAGCTCGTAGTTCTTGCCGATGGTGAGCGGGATGGGCGCGGATTCCACTCGAGCATCGTGCCCAGCCGCTCCCGCTTCCAGGCGCATCGACACCTGGCCCTCGTGCGTGACCGCGGAGTCGGCGATGGCAGCGCCGCGCAGGATCGTCCATCCCGGACTGGGTCCGTCAAAGGAGCCGTGGAATAATGGGGTCCCGGCATGTGACGAAGCCACCAACGTAAGAGCGAGTAGTAACTGCCGCATATCTTTATCAGATCACGAAATCAGATATCAGATCACGAAATCAGATCGCGAAAGAGATGAGATCGCGAAATGGACGCCAGCTCTCGAAAAGTGAAACAATATCCCGTGGCATGAAAACACTCGCCGCTTTGTCCCTGTTTTCCGCGGCCACGCTTGCCGCCCAAGCCCCGCCAACCGCTCCGCCTCGTCCGCGTGGCACCACGTTGATCAGCCGCACGGTCCCCGACGCCGCCGCGGTTGAGCGGGGACAGAAAACGTTCGTCGGAAACTGCGGGTTTTGCCACGGCACAACCGCGCAAGGTGGCGATAGCGGTCCCGATCTGGTCCGCTCGCCACTGGCGCTGGATGACGAGCGCGGCGACAAAATCGGTCCGGTGATCGAGCAGGGCCGCCCCGGCAAAGGAATGCCCGCCTTTCATCTGCCCGCCGATCAGATCCAGGACATTGCGGCTTTCCTGCGCTCTCGCCAGCAGGCTGCCATCGATCGCAACGCTTATAACATCCTCAATGTCGTCACGGGCGATCGCGACAAGGGCCGTGAATATTTCAACGGCGCCGGGCGTTGCCAGACTTGCCACTCGCCCACCGGCGACTTGGCGGGCATCGCGAAGAAGTATGACGCAGTGACGCTGCAGTCGCGCTTCCTATATCCGCGGCCACGCCCGGACGATGCGCAGCCCGTCCGTTCTGAGGTTACCGTGAGGTTGGCCTCCGGCCAGTCCGTTTCCGGAACGCTCGAATATCTCGACGACTTCGACGTCGCGTTGCGGGACGCCTCCGGAGATTATCATTCCTTCTCCCGCGACGCACGCGTCAAAGTTGAAATTCACGACCCGCTCGCCGCCCACGCCGAGTTACTAAAGAAATATAGCGACGCCGACATGCACAACTTACTCGCTTATCTGGTGACCTTGAAATGAGACTTAAGCTCCCTGCGCTCGCGCTGGTTGGCTCTTGCCTGTTGGCTCAGGGCCTTGATCCGGCGTTGTTACTTAAGCCGCCTACCGGCACTTGGCCCACTTATAACGGCGATTACTCGGGCCGGCGCTTCAGCCCGCTAGCGCGCATCAATTCATCCAATGTCACCGCCATGACCTTGGCCTGGGAATATCGCCTGGACGCTGGTACGGGGACCTTGACTTCCAGCATCAAGTCCACGCCGCTCGAGGTAAACGGAGTTCTCTATTTCACGCTGCCCGACCACGCCTGGGCCGTGGACGCGCGCACCGGCCGTCAGCTCTGGCACTACCAATGGGAATCGCACGGCGGCATTCATATCGGAAGCCGAGGCTTCGGCATGTATGGAAGCTGGCTCTACTTCGAAACGCCCGACGATTACCTCATTTCGCTCAACGCCAAGGACGGTACCGAACGGTGGCACGTTGAGATCGCCGATGTGAAACAGGAGTACTTCTCAACGCCCGCGCCCATCGTCATTCGCAATCACATCATCGTCGGGGTGGGCGGCGATTCGCTCGACGTTCCCGGTTATCTCGAATCCCGCGATCCTGAGACCGGCCAGTTGCAATGGCGCTGGAATACGACGCCACGCAAGGGTGAAGCGGGCGCGGAAACGTGGCCAAACCCCGAAGCCATGGAGCATGGCGGCGGCATGACGTGGGTGCCCGGCACTTACGATCCCGAACTCAATCTTTATTACCTCGGTACCGGCAACCCGAATCCGGTTATGGCGGGCCAAGGCCGCAAAGGGGAGAATCTCTGGACGTGCTCGATTGTCGCCTTGAATCCGGACACAGGAAAACTGGCGTGGTATTTTCAGGCGTCGCCACACGACACCCACGATTGGGACGCCGCGGAAACTCCCGTACTGATCGATGGCGAGATCGACGGCCGCCCACGTAAGCTGGTCGCACAGTCCAGCCGCAACGGCTACTTCTTCCTGCTCGATCGCACCAACGGCAAGAACATCCTGTCGAAGCCGTTCATCGATATCAATTGGTCCAAGGGCCTGGATCCGAAGGGGCAGCCCATCGGCAATCCGGATAAGGAGCCGAAGCCCGATGGCACGCTCGTGATACCGGCGCTGGGCGGCGCGGCGAATTGGCCGTCTCCGAGTTTCGATCCCGAAACTGGAATGTTTTACATTAACGCTTCGTCGTCGTACAGCCTTTACTACCTCACCGACACCGCCGACAAACCGGAAGGTTATGGTGGACGTGATTCGGGCCTTTATGCCACGCTCGCGCTCAAGGCCATCGATTACCGTACCGGCCAGATCCGTTGGACGCACGAGTACAATCGCGGAGGCCCGCATATGGGCATTTTGACCACCGCGGGCAAGCTGCTTTTCACCGGCGATCCGTCCGGGAACTTCGTCGTTTACGACCCGGCGAATGGCAAAATTCTGTGGCACGCGCACCTCATCGGCAACATAAGCAACGGTCCGATGACTTACGAGCTGGACGGACGCCAGTATGTGGTAGTTGGCGCCGGCGATACGTTATATGGCTTCACGCTCTTGCAATAAGAGCAGAAATCGGCAGCTTTTACAAAACTTTTACACGCTCGTGCGGACTCAATGCCGCCCTCCAGCAAACAATGGAGGAGCTATGAACCTGTCGATTCGAATTGCCGTATTTTTCGCACTGCCCACCGTTCTGGTGCCCACGTGCGCATTAGCTGAGTCCATTCTGGGTCAGCTTCCAACCAGCCCTGAACGAATCGTATCCACCGTTCCTTCTAACGACGATGGTAACCCCTATGGCGTCGCTTTCGTGCCGGGAGGATTTCCCAGCGACGGGTTGTTGGCGCCTGGCGACATTCTGGTCTCCAATTTTAACGACAGCGGCGGCGTGCAGGGAACGGGAACAACCATTGTGTCCATCGCTCCGGGCGCTCAGGCCGTGACATTCTTTCAAGGCCCGACCGGCCTGGGCCTCTCGACCGCGCTTGGTGTTCTGCGCGCCGGTTTTGTTTTGGTGGGGAACGTCCCCACCGCCAACTACGGCAGCGCCGCGGAGCAAGGATCGCTGCTGGTGATCGATCGTTACGGAAACCTGGTGCATAAGCTCGCAAGCGCAGCCTTCTTGGACGGCCCCTGGGACCTGACAGTCAACGATCAAGGAAGCATAGCCCAGGTCTTCGTTTCGAATGTTCTCAATGGGACTGTCACTCGTCTGGACGTCTCTCTGGCAAACGGTGACTTCCAGATCTACGGCGTTAACCAGATCGGACACGGATATTCGTGGGCGCCCAACTCAGCGGCGGTGGTGGTGGGCCCCACGGGTCTGGCTTACAACCCTGCCGCCGACCTGCTGTACGTAGCCTCCACCGACGACAACAAGATCTTCGCCATTCCGTCCGCCAAGAGTACCACCATGGACGTCATGCGAGGCCTGCTGGTCTATTCCGACAGCACCCATTTGCATGGACCGGTCGGATTGGCGCTCGCTCCCAATGGTCACTTGATCGCCTCCAACGGCGACGCCGTGTTCGCCGGCGGATCGCCGAACGAGCTGGTGGAGTTTACTCAGACCGGCGAGTTTGTCGCTCAGTACCAGGTGGACCCAGGTGCGCCTGGCGCGGCTTTCGGGCTGGCCTTTTCTTACGATCCGGTCAACCCCCGCTTCGCCACGGTGGACGACAATCAAAACACTCTCGACATTTGGAATTTGCACTAGATGTGAATGCGGTCACCTGGCTGACCGCATTTCGCTATAAGCGGGCAGCCCCGCGATGCCGCGAGCGTTCATCACGGCCCGCAGGACTGCCTGTGCCATCGCTTCCGCGGCCAGCGCGCCAATGGCGCCGTGATGCGCGCGCGCTGCAACGGACCCGGTTGCCACCGCGAAGATCGTATCGCCATCGCTGGGCGTGTGTACCGGATAAATGGTCCGCGCCAGCCCATCGTGCGCCATTTGCGCCACCTTGGTGGCTTGCGTTTTGTCGAGCGCCACGTTCGTCGCAACCACGCCGATGGTTGTATTGGTGGCCGCATCGGCCCGCACGCTGTATCCTTCGCGAATGCGCGCCATCGAATCCACGAATCCCGATCCATCCGGCTTGCGCGCGCCGGCGATGATCTTCCCGCTTCTCGGATCCACGACGTCGCCAACGGCGTTCACCGCGACAATGGCGCCTACCACGATTCCGGTGCCGCCCACGCGAATGCCCGCGCTCCCGAGGCCGGACTTCATGGCCTGCTTCATGCCGAACAGCTTGCCGATAGTCGCGCCGGCGCCTGCTCCCACGTTACCCTCCGGCACCCGCTCGGACGTCGCAGCCTGGCAGGCCTTGTAACCCGACTCCGCGGTCGGCCGGATTTTCGAGTCGCCTAACTCCAGGTCGTATAGAATTGCCGCGGGCACAATCGGCACGACGATATCGCCCACCGCGTAGCCCAAGCGATGCTCGTCGAGATACCGCACCACGCCCGATGCGGCGTCCAGTCCAAATGCGCTGCCGCCTGCGAGCAGAATCGCCTGCACCTGTTGCACGGTGTTGATGGGATTCAGCAGATCCGTTTCGCGCGTCCCGGGGGCCGACCCGCGCACATCCACGCCCGCCGTGGCGCCCTTCTCGAACAACAGCACGGTACAGCCCGTGGGCCTGCGCGACTCGGTGAAATGACCCACCTTCACGCCTTGCACGTCGGTGATACTGCCGGCGGCGCCTGCTTCCGTCGCACGCATCGCCGGCAGGGCAACTCCCGCGGTAAGCCCCGCTGCCGCTCGGCTGAATTCGCGTCTGTTCATCCTTATTCAGCTTAATCCTTATTCAGTTTTCCTCTGGCCCGCTTGCCGCAGGAACTGGCTACGCGCTAAAGTCGGGTTTCGATGCGCCGCGTCTTCTGGATAATCCTCCTTTGCTCCAGTTCCCTGCTGGCGCAGAATCGACAGCGGGGCTCTTGGAAGTTCGCCGTCTCCGGCGACTCGCGCAACTGCGGTGACATCGTGATGCCCGCCATCGCCGCCGGCGTGCACAAAAGCGGCGCCGCTTTCTATTGGCACCTGGGCGATTTTCGGGCCATTTACAGGCTAGATGAAGATATGTCGCCGCCGGTTGAACTCGGCCTGCACAACCAGCCCCTGGAAACTCAAGCGTACTTAAAGGAAGCCTGGCCCGATTTCATCACACATCAGATTGCGCCCTTCGGCGCACTGCCTTTGTACCTGCTCATGGGTAACCATGAGGCCGTTGCTCCGATGACACGCGAGGCCTGGCTGGTGCAGTTCGCCGATTGGCTGGAGACGCCGCTCCTTCGCGCGCAACGCCTCAAAGACGACCCTTTGGATCACAAGCTGCACGCCTACTATCACTGGGTGGAGCGCAACATCGATTTCATTTCGCTCGACAATGCAACGCTCGATGAATTCGATCCAGACCAGATGAAATGGCTTCACGCGGTACTCGCGCGCGACGAAGCGTCGCCACAAATTCAAACCATCGTAACGGGCATGCACGAAGCCCTGCCCGGCAGCATGAGCCGCCTGCACAGCATGAGCGAGTCTACGCTTGGCGACAGAAGCGGCCGCGAGGCTTATGAAGCGCTGTGGCACGCGCACTATTCCGCCCGCAAGCGCGTGTACGTTCTTGCCAGCCACTCGCATTTTTATATGGACAATGTTTTTGAAACGTCCGATTGGAAGGACAAAGTTCTTCCCGGCTGGATCATCGGCACCGCCGGCGCTCAACGCTACAAGCTGCCGGCGGAAGCTACGCCCGCGCAACACGCCCAGACCAATATCTACGGCTACATGATCGCTACGGTCAGCGGTGAGGGCGCCGTGTCATTCCAGTTCCAACAACTGAGCATCGAGGATCTTCGCGCCAGCAACGGTTCTGCTTATCCCGAGAAGCTGATCCGTTGGTGCTATGAGAACAACAAACAGTAATCTTGCCACTCAAGCTACGCGTGCGGGCGGAACTCCGAACATTTGCTCCGTCTCTCGATTCAGCAGCACCCACAGACCATAGATTCCCAGGGCGGTATGGAGCGGAAAGCCGAGCAGATCGAAGGCCGACAGAATAATCCCGCCGATGCGCGCCCACGGCTTGAATTGCACAAGACCGATGCCGATGATCAGGCCGGGCAGCGAAAGGACCAGCACCAGTATAAAAACGAAGCCGCCAATGATTCCCAGGATGGGAGCGGGCAGGTCCGTCGAACGATCCGACATGCCCACAACGGCCGAAATCCCTCCAAAGATCAGGAGCACGATCATCGCCCCAAACACCCCTATCGCCCCAAACACAATGTGCAAAATCCCCAAGATCTTCACGTGCTGCGCCATGGCGCCCTCCTGGTCAGTCTGAGTAATATTTCGATTCTACAGTCTATACGATGCTCTTAAGCTGTGGGTTCCGCGCTATTTGTCGAAAGTAACTTTGGAGTCGGCGCCGAATCGATGGTAGTCACTGTATCGGATGCTCAGCCGGACGCGCTGCGCTCCACCGCGGAAATAAAGCGTATCGTCGCCGTAAGTCATCACGGGAAACCAATAACCGCCCTCCACCGTTTGACGGAGCGTGGTGAAATGCGGGAACAGGTTTTCGCTCTTTAGCGTGTGGATCTGGGGCACGGCCTGGCCTTCGCTGCGGATCACGGAATAATCTTTCTTCGATACCCACAGCATGCCGTCGAACAAGCGCTGGCCGTCCAGGATCTGCCGCGGACGTATCTGGACGACGAAACAATCTACACCGTCCATGGTTTCTTCACCGCGAAATTGCGTTTCATAGAGGAAGGCTTGGTCCCGGGTGAGAAGAAATGGCTGCACATCGCGGATGTCGCGAAAATCCTCGTCGGTCAATTTAAGATGCGTCAGCGTGGCGAACGGCTTGCCGATCGTCTGCTCGCTGCGCTCATGCGCCGGTGAGAAGATTATGTCGCGCACTTCGCGGTAAGTGCCTTGCGTCAGACCGCTCGCACTCAGCTCATCCAGCGTGACGGTCTGGCGATACGTGTAATTGCTTTGCGCTTGTGCGGTTTCCGTCTCGCGCGCGGCAATCAATCGGGTGAGGTTCCCTGGAGGGTCCTCGGCGCCGCCTGAAACGGGGATCGAAAGCGCCGATGCTAGGATGAAGCACATGCGCCAGTTTCTGACGACGCTGTTTCTGGTTTGGATAGCAGCTTGCATCGGAGCCTACGTCTACTCCCAACAACAGCATATATCCTCCACCGTGACGCTAGCGCTGATCCCTGCGTTTATGGTGGAGTTAGCCCTCTATCTGGTCCCCGGATTTCCGTCGGCGCGAAACGCCTTCGATGCGCTTGGCTCAAAACCGGTGCGGGCCTCGCTTCTGGCAGCCGGCGGCGTGATTCCCTACCTGATCGAAGCCTTGCGTGTCCGGGCATTTCATGCAGCCGCATTCCTGGAGTTGCTCGCGCTGGTGTCGGTGGCTGCGTTCTGGTACGCGTGGATTAGCCGCGGGACGCTCGCGGACCTGTTGTTCCTGGGCTTCATGGCGGCCGTGTATTTGAGCAAGCTGTTCGATCGCATTTATGGGCGTCCGGCTCCGCACGTCGCGCTGGCGATTCTAGGCCAGCTGATGTGGATACGGCTGGGATTGATGGCCGTGCTCTCGCTGCGGCCGCTCGATGGCGAGCGTTTTGGTTTCGTGCCGACGCGGGAGGAATGGCGCATCGGTGTGCGGCATTTTCTCTATTTCCTGCCGATTGGCGCCGCGCTCGTCTACCTGGTGGACTTAGGACGCCTCCGTCCGCAGCCGCTGTCCTGGTGGAAGTTCGGAGCGTTACTGGTACTCACGTTTTGGGGAATCCTGTGGGTGGTGTCGCTGGCCGAGGAGTTTTTCTTTCGCGCCTTTCTGCAACGCGTAGTGGCGCGGGGCATGCATAGTGAGACGGTGGGGCTGCTGGCCGCCGCGGCTCTATTTGGACTGGCGCATCTTCCCTTCCGCGCGTTTCCGAATTGGCGGCTGGCCATCGTCACGGTAGCCTTGGGCATCTTCTGCGGCCTGTCCCTGTTGAGAGCGCGCAGCGTACGCGCCAGCATGGTGACGCACGCGCTGGCGGCCACTACCTGGCGGATGTTTTTTTCAAGCTAGTCTTTTTGAGGCTAAGAGCCTGCCGGCTCTTGAAGAAGTTTTTCCAAGGATCGGGACTGGCCAGAACTTTTTCGTAATTGCCCAGGTTAAAGGCCGCCGGATCGAGCGAGGGCTTCACGTCCGGCCAATTGAGCGGCATGGAGAACGGCGCTTTTTCGCGGCGTCGAACGGAGTAAGGGGCAACCACTGTCGCGCCGAACGCATTGCGAAACGGATCCAGATACACGCGCTGCCCGCGGGCCTCGATGCGCTGCTCAACCGTCAGTTCCTTGGGATGCTCCGCGGCCAGGCGTTCACAGATTCGCTTGGCGAACGGCAGCACCTCATCGTAGGTCGGCCCGAGCCGCAGCGGAACGAAAATGTGCAGCCCGCGGCTTCCGGATGTTTTTGGAAACGATGTCAGGCCGAGTTCGTCCAGTTCTTTCTTGACCACCAGTCCAGCTTTGGCCGCGTCGGCAAATTTGCCCGAAGTGGGATCCAGATCGAAGACCATCCAGTCAGGCTGCTGCTCGTAGCTTGCGCGGCTGGCCCACACGTGCACCGGAATGCAGCCCAGGTTCGTGAGCGCGAGTTGCGTGTCTTTCTTCCCGCCCACCACATATTCGACATCGCGATTTTGATGGTGAATGCGGTGCGTGAGCGTGCCCTTGGGCAGTCCTTTGGGAGCGGCCTTCTGATAGAAGCAATCGCCCAGCATGCCGTCCGGACAGCGCTCCAGCGACAGCAGCCGATCGTCGACGTAAGGCCGGAGCTGGGCGAAAATCGTGTCGTAAGAGCGCGCCAGATCCATCTTGGTGTAGCCTTCGGTGGGCCAGAAAACCTTGTCGGGGTGCGTGATCAAATCGTTCATGTTTTACATGCCTCCGGCATGGTTCATTTGGCCTCCGGCACCGTGACTTCTGGGGCGCTCTTGTCATCGCGCAGCCCCAGAAAGACCGGCTGGCGCAATTTGCGATCGTCGGTCCATTCTGCATAGGCGATCTGCGCAACCAAACGGGGCGCGAGCCAGGTGACGTCGCGCTCGCGCGGAGGATCGACGACTGGAGATTTGGCGCGAACCAGCGGTTGGAATTTGCGGAACAGTCTCGCGAGTACTTCTTCGGAAAATCCGGTGCCCACCTTACCGGCGTACTGAATTCCGGGCCCTTCGTAAGCCCCAAGCAGCAGCGCTCCGAAATGTTTGCGAGCGCCGGCGGGACCGGTGTAGCCCACGATGATAAATTCGTCCTCCCGCTTCACCTTGAACTTGAGCCATTTTCCAGAACGCCCTTCAATATAGGGAGACAATTCGTCTTTCGCGACCACGCCCTCGAATCCCTTTCTTTTGGCGATTTCGAACGCTTTGAGTCCGTCGGCCGCCAGACGGGCGGAAGTGAATAAGGTGGGCCGTTTTCCGTCCGGCTTTCCCAGGACCTTCTCCAACTCCGCGCGGCGCGCTCGCAGAGGCTCCCGGCGGAGATCGCGGCCATCGATGTAGAGGCAGTCAAAAACCGCGTAGCGCAGTTGGTCGGCGAGGTTTTGGAGCAGTTGGAAACGGGAGACGCCGCGGCGGTCAAAAGCTACCACCTCACCATCCAGCAGCAAAGTTTGGTGTGAAAGGCTGCTCACCGCGACAGCGATCGCCTCGAAACGATCCGTGCGATCCTTTGCGTTCCGCGAAAGCAATGTCACACGGCGTCCTTCTTTGTACGCGAGTATGCGATAGCCGTCGTATTTCTCTTCGTAGACCCAACCAGGCTTGTTGAAAGGCTCTTTGACCAGTGTCGCAAGCATCGGCTGAACGCGAAATGGTATGCGACTGGTCATCCACGCGCGATCTCGGCGAGCGATCGCTTGCTAAGGACGGATCGCGGCTGGTCGATGAGAATGTCTTCGGTAGATGCGTAGCGGTCGCGATGCTTTATCAGCAACCATTGCGGCTTCTTCGAGCCTCCGTAGCCCAGCTTGGTTCTCACCAGCACCCAGAACCCGCGGAGTTTCTTCCCGTGTAGAGTAAATTTCAGTTCGCCATTTTCGAGCGAGGCATCGACATCGGGATCCTCGGGCGTCCACGTGCCGCGGTCCCACAGCATCACCGTTCCGCCGCCATATTCGCCTTCCGGAATCACGCCTTCAAAGCCGCCGTATTCGAGCGGATGGTCTTCCACAGGCGCGGCCAGGCGCTTGACGGAAGGGTCCAGCGACGGTCCTTTGGGCACGGCCCAGGACAACAGAACGCCGCGCCACTCGAGGCGAAAATCGTAGTGCAAATGCGACGCTTGATGTTTCTGAATCACGTACAGCAGTTCGGCTGATTTCGTGCCGGAGCGCGCGCCCTTCGGTTCGGCGGTGACTTTGAAGTTGCGCTTCTCCCGGTATTCTTTCAGCGGCGCGGCCTTAGGTTTCGTGTTTCTGGTCTTCATGGGGAACGTGGGTTTCCACGTATTCGAGGATGTCGTAACGGGTAACTTTGCGATCGGGAAAGAAGCTGTTGATGGCATCCAGTTCGTCGCGATAGATTTCGACCGCCGTCTCCAGGCGCGCCATTTCGTATACTTTGCCGTGCGCGTGAGCGACGTTGAAAAGCACCAGCTTTCCTCCAACACTGCGATATTGCTCGGCCAGCAACAGCAGAACTCCCATGCCGGAGGTGTCGATTTCGGAAATCTTCGCCAGGTCTAAGATGAGCTGGCGGTTACCGGGATCGAATAGCGATTGGACGCAGTCGCGCAGCGCAATGTCGCCTCCGCCCAGGACGAGATGCCCATCGAGGTCGAGAATGACGATCCCTTCTTTTTCCCGTTGCTGAATGTCGAGCTTGTTATGATGAAGCATAAGTCCTCTATCGGCCGCCCTATAAACCGTATGACTCCAGCAGCCGCAACCAGATTTCACTCATGGTTGGAAAAGACGGAACGGCGTGCCACAAACGATCGAGCGGGATTTCACCGACGATCGCAATCGTAAACGCGTGGATCAGCTCACCGACGCCCTGTCCCACTAGCGTAGCGCCGACGATGACGCGCCGGTCCTGGTCGACGATCATTTTAGCGTGGCCCTGATAGCCGTCGGCGACAATCTGCGCTCCGGAAATATGGCTAAGGTCGTACTCCACGGCGCGAACGCGTAGTCCGGCTTGCCGGGCTTGCGCCTCGGTGAGTCCGACGGCGGCAGCTTCGGGATCGGTGAAGAGCACTTGAGGAACGGCCCAGTGATCGGCGGTGGCGGCGAATCGCGTCCAGGGCTGCGGCGGGTTGTCAGACTGGACTGCGAGCTCGCCTTTAGCGCGTGCCGCGATAGTGTCGCCGCACACTCGCGCCTGATACTTACCCATGTGCGTCAGCAGGATGCGATGATTGACGTCGCCCGCGGCATAGAGCCAGCCGGAGGCAACACTCTTGACGCGGCAGGTTTCGTCGACATCCAGCCAATCGCCCGGCTTCAGCGCGACGGTTTCGAGTCCGATATGCTGCGTGTTGGGAACGCGGCCGGTAGCCACCAGGACTTCGTCCGCTTCGATACTCGCCGCATCGAACCAAATTTGCACCGGAGCGCCGGGAGAACGGCGCTGAACGCGCGTCACGTTGGCGGATGAATGCACGCCAATACCCAGGTCTTGAAACTTGGCGGCGATCGTTTCGCTCACAAACGGCTCGAAGCGCTGGAGCAGGCGATCGGCGTGATCCAAGAGCGTGACTTCCTGGCTGCCGAGCGAGCGGAAGGCTTGGGCGAGTTCGCACGCCACGGGTCCGCCTCCGAGCACTGCCAGGCGCCCCGGGATGCGATCCGCGCGAGTGGCTTCACGGTTGGTCCAGGGCGAAGCTTCGGCCAGGCCGGGGATGGGCGGTACCAGAGGATCGGTGCCGGTGCAGATGACGACGGCGTGGCGCGCGGTGAAGCGCGTAACAGAGCCGTCGCCGCCGCGCACTTCGACTATTCGTTCGCCCGCCAGCCGCCCCTGGCCGCGCAGCAGAGTAACGTTGGCGTTCTTCAGCCATTCCACCTGGCTGCTGTCGTTCCATGAACTTGTAAAACGAGTGCGCCGCGCCAGAACTGCGGAGGTATCGAGAGGCCCGGTGATAGCCTGTTTCGCGCCATCCACGCGGCGCGCGGCTTGGAGCGCCGCCGAACTGCGCAGCAACACCTTACTCGGGATGCAGGCCGCGTACGAGCATTCCCCGCCCACCAGGTGAGATTCCACTATTGCGGCGGTAAGCCCGCCCTTCACCGCGCGACCGGCAACATTCTCGCCCGTGGGTCCGGCGCCGATCACGATCACGTCGAAGAGCGTTTCTCTCATGCGGGCCTCCGCTTTTTATTGTGACGCCTGAGAGACGTGAGAGTATCGCCAAATCGCGGGGTGGCCGCCGCGAGAGAGATTATGTTTCAGGCGAGCGCCTGTTCAAACGGGTTCCGAGCTAGTTGGTCGCACTCGGCCGGGGAGGATTGATGATGGCCTCGTCCCAATGTTCCTTGATGTGGCCGCCTTCGGTGCGAACAGCGTCGAAATGATTCCACTTGTACATTTTGCTGGGATCATCCGGGTCCTTCGAGGTGCGTTCCCACATCATCATGGAATAAGGCCCGTTGATTAACGTCAACACCGGCGGGTTCTTCCACTCGGGCTTGATTTCCTGGGGTGTTCGTCCTGGAACGTGGCTCATGAATTCCTTGAATCCGGCGCGGCCCTGCGGCACGTTGGGATTGTGTTGGATGTAGCCCGGGTCCATGGTCTTGTCCGCCAGCTCCAGATGGCCGTACTGCAGCATGTCTTTCAGCTCTTCGGTGGCCATTGCGAGGGTGGTTTCTTCCTGTTTGGAAAGCTTCCCGGTGTTCCATTCTGAAAGCGGCTTGGGCGACACGCCGGTGGTTACGGCGCCCGACCCCGGCATCTTCATCGCGCTGTCCCAGTGTTCCTGGATTTTGCCGTTTTGAATGCGAAGGATGTCGAAGCTATTGGAGTGGTACGTGTTCGCGGGATTGCGCGGGTCCTTCGATTCCGTTTCCCAAATCAGCCAGACATAGTCGCCTTTGGCGCCCGCCACCACGGGCGGATTCTCGATCTTGGCGGGGATCGGGTTCTTGGGCTTGCTGAACTTACTGAAGAATGCGACAAACCCGTCGCGCCCGGTAGGGACGTTCGGATTATGCTGGATGTAATCTTCGGCCTGATACTTGGGCGCCTGGTCCAGATGGCCGCCTTGGAGCACGACGCGCCACCACTCCAGCACCATGTCCAGGTTCTTCTTCTCCTGTTTGTTCATGGGCGCGGTCTGCGGCATGGTGGGAGGATTGATGGACTCAGCCGATAGAAATCCCGCGGCAGACAACGCCAATATCGATCCGACCAACGCTATTCCTGAAGATTTCATGCGCGATCTCTCTCCCTGCTGCTTGGTTATCATAGTACGCTGCTTGGTCATCATACTACGTTCCGGGGGCCTGCATGCAACACGGACACCGTTGCCTGGTTTCATCCGGACGGCGGCTAAGGCGATTGCAGGCAACAGCCGATAACTAATCGGGACGGCTTTATGCGACGGCTGAGGGTACACAATCCATCGCGAGAGACAACGCTGGCGGACCGCGCTCTGATCGCCGATTCCAGTAAGACGCGAAAAACCGGCCTCCTCAAGCACGACCGGCTGGAGCCGGGGGAAGGCCTTTGGATTACGCCGTGCGAGGGCGTCCACACGGTGGGAATGAAGTTTCCCATCGACGTCCTGTTCCTGGACAAGAGACGCAAAGTGGTGAAGATTCGCGCCACCATGCCACGCTGGCGCGTGGCGGCATGTTTGTGGGCGCATTCGGTGCTGGAGCTGCCCAGCGGCATGGCGGAAGCCACCAAAACAACGGCTGGGGACCAATTGGAGTTTGAAACGTACGAAAGTTAGCGGCGCCGGAGTACCGCAAGCCCGACGATCGCGATCTGGCCGCCAATGCGGTTGTCAGAAATCGGACTGATCTAGTGGCAGCAGTGCTCTTTCGCCGGTGGCGGCGGCACGTCCATCGCCGGACTGCGGTCGAAGAATCCGTCCGGACGAAATTGGAACCCGAGCATCGCCACCGGCATAACCGGCCAGTCCTCGGGACGGGGCACGTGATTGTGCCCAAACACGTACCACAGCGCGATTTCGGTGTCGTCCACCTTCCGGTTCGCCTTAGTCCAGTTCGGCAGGCCATCGCCGGTGGGATGCTGATTCGGATACTCCCCGGCCGCGTATCGCTCTTGCGGATTGTAGGGCGTCACCCAAACGTTATTCGCCGTGAACCCGGCACGGCGCATGATGGGCGCATCCGGCTGCGCGAACGGCGGGCAGTTTTCGCCCGGCACCAGGCGATACCCCACCGGCCGGCCCAGCCGGTTCTTCTTGCTCGGATTCACCACGCGCCAGAACCGCGCACTCGCCGAATTCACGCGACGCTGCGCTTCCTTCTCGGTAGTGAACAACGTCTCTTCCGCGACAAATGCATTGCCATGCGGGTTGCTCGCGCTGGTAGGCACGCCCAGACTATTTACTTCCACCACCGAATTGTTCGGACCGTCCACGCTCGGCACCAGCCGCGCCGCAAAAATATGCTGATGAAATGGAGCGTTCAGTTGCGGTGCGATTTCCATGCCGTACTTCGACGTCTCGCCTGGCGCCAGCGCGGTGGTGTTCATGATCCCCGTCAGCTTGATCTCGCACTGAATGGATCCATCCTGGTAAAAATACCAGTAGTAACCATACTCATAGTTGCCCACAGTGGCGATGAAGGAAACCGACAGCCGCCGCGATCTTCGCACTTCCGATTGGCCCGTGCGCCAATCCGTGTGCTTCCACAAAATGCCGAAGTCTTCCTCATGCAGGCAGACCGCGTTCTTCAGCGGCGTGACGTTGCCGTGGCTGTCCACCAGCGGAAAATCGAAATAGTGGATCACGCCCAGGCAATCGCAACCGAGCGCCAGCGAGTTGGCCAGCATCCCCAGACCGTATTCGCCGATGTCAAACGCGTTCTTGCGATAGTATTGCTCGCCTGGATCGCCATACGGAACCACCATCTCGCAAATCGATGCGCGATAAAGGATCGGCCGTTCCACGCCATCGTCGTTATAGCTGACGGTGTGCAGCACCAAGCCTTCACGCGACGTGAATCCGACGCGAAACTTCCACTTCTGCCACTCCACCTGGTTGCCTTCCACCGTGAAACTCGTGCCCTCCGGCTGTACGATCTCCACCGGCTTCAGGTCCGTGCGCATCTTGGGAATGTATTCGCGCGCCCAATTGGCAGGCTCGGGCGGCAGCGGCGCCATCGGATATTCTTCGATGCGGATCAACTCCATTTTGTATAGATCCACAACTATCACCATGCTGTCGAGTGGCCGCGCGTAGCCGTTGTCTTTGGCCTCTGACCGCACGAAACACAGCGCCCGCAGTCTCCGCAGACCTTTTTCTTCCGGCAACTCCGTTCCGTACATGCCGGCCGACCAGGGTTCCACCATCACCAGATCGGGATCCGTCACGCCGCGCTTTTCGAGTGCGGCCTGGAACAGCGGCGAGCGGCGCACGGCTTGCTCGCACTCGCTGAATTCATCCAGCATCACCGAAGGCTGGACGCCGTTCGGAAGCTCGGTCACGGATGTGACGGACTTGCCCGCCAGACCCACCACCGCTTCATACGATGTCCGCTTAGCGCGGTCCAACAGAACAGCCAGTGCTTTGCGTTCAAACGGAACTCCGGCCTTGTACTTTTCTACAAAGCTCTTCGCCGGTTCAATCAAGTTGATGGACGCAATCCGAATTGTGTCGCCGAGATAATTTTCGCGCGCCAGGATTCGTACCGCCTCCTCCAGTTCGGCGGCTGAGAGTGGATCCAGTGGATGCGCCGCTACTGGGGAAGTCTTCGCGTGCGGAGCCGCTGCGTGCTCCGAAATCTCGTGCTGGATATCGGTTGGAATTGCCATATGGCCGCCTCTCTTATACGTGATAAAATGAGCCGCGATTTTTCAGCAACTGAGCTGACAATCGGCTGGACGCTCGCCTGCGCGGATTCGATGGTCCCAGCCGGAACGGTTCGCTTAAGTCTGATGCTAGTATAAGTGGATGGAACTTGGCAATAGTTCGGTAAGGTTGGTAAATCCTGCCGCCCCGTCCGCGCCACAGTCTCCCACCTCCACTTCCTATGGGCTGAAGTCCGCGTCGCTGTCGCCGCTGGAGACTTTGGCTCAGTCTGTAGCTGTAATCGCACCTACCGGCGCCCCCGTGATGACCATTCCGCTGGTGTTCGCGTTAGCGGGCCAGGGCGTGGCCATCGCTTTCCTTATATCCACCGTCGGCGTGCTGCTGGTGGCCCTCAACGTCAACCAGTTCGCCCGAATCTCGTCCTCGCCTGGATCGCTGTACACTTACATCACCGACCATATGCACCGCAGATGGGGCGTTTTGGCCGGCTGGGCTTTGTTAATCGCGTATCTTGGAACGGCAGCGGCCGTACTCGCCGGCGTGACAAATTATGCCAACGTGATCCTGCAGGATCGCTTTGCGGTGCAGGCGTCTCCATTGCTGTTGACCGCGCTTGTCACGGCTATCGCATGCTATTTGGCTTATAGCGATGTGCAAATCTCCGCGCGGCTCATGCTGTGGCTGCAGGCCGCGTCAGTCGGTTTGATCTCCGCCATCGCCATCGCTGTCATCGCTAAGCACGGATGGCGCCCCGACCTGGCGCAGCTCACTCTCGAAGGCGTCACTCCGGAAAAACTTCGCCTCGGATTGGTGCTCGCGATATTCAGCTCCGTCGGATTTGAAAGCGCAACCTCGCTCGGTTCGGAAGCCCGGGATCCTCTCACCAGCATCCCGCGCGCGGTCAAATGGAGCGCCGTCCTGGCCGGCCTTTTCTTTTTCTTGTGCGCCTACGCGGAAGTGCTGGCATTTCGGGGCCAATCCCAAAGCCTGGGCCAGAGTTCCGCTCCACTGCATGTGCTCGCGCAACAGATTGGTCTTCCGCCAATTATGGGCACGCTCACCGATCTGGGTGCGGTGGTCACGTTCTTTTCCTGCTTCCTGGCTTGTATTACGGCATCCGCCCGCGTACTCTTTCTGATGGGGCGGAACGGCGCGCTGCACTCCCAACTGGGTGAAGCGCACGAAGACAATCAAACCCCGCACCGCGCTGTACTGCTCTGTTCCGCGGCTGCCTTTCTCCCCGCTGCGGTCATGATATTCCTCGGGATGAACCTCTTCGAGATCTACGGCCTCATCGGCACTGTCTCGACGTTTGGGTTCGTCACGGCGTATATCCTGGTCTCCGCGGCGGCGCCGATTTTCTTGCGCTCTCAGGGCCGATTGACGCCACAGGCCATTGGCATTTCCGTTCTGGCGATTCTGGCGATGATAGCCGCGCTACTGGGCAACCTTTATCCGGTCCCCGATGCGCCGTACTCCTACTTGCCTTATGTTTATGCCGCACTGCTGCTGGCTGGCTTCGCTTGGTCGACGATTTGGATCGCGCGCACGCCTTCGCTTGCAGCTCACATCCCCTCAGGGGCTCTTCCCAATGAAACCGATTGATCGTGAACTTGGAATGGACCGCCCCATCAAGCGGCGGGATTTTTTAAATGGCGTGGCTATCGCCATCGGCGCTCCTTTGTTGGGAGCCCACTCGGCCTTCGCCGGTCAGGCCGGCGCCGCTCCCCAGACGCCCAGCTCCTATCCGCCCTCGCTCAGCGGAATGCGCGGCTTATATCCCGGCTCCTTCACCACAGCGCACGCGCTGCGCGATCACACCTTCTGGAAAAATGCCGACAAACCCTCCGACACCGGCGAGCGCTACGATCTGGTGATCGTCGGCGGCGGCATCAGCGGCCTGAGCGCTGCCTATTTCTATAGAAAAGTCGCGGGCGACAAGGCGCGCATTCTGATCCTCGACATTTTGGACGATTTCGGCGGCCACGCCAAGCGCAATGAGTTCGACGTCAATGGCCGGAAGCTTCTGGGCTATGGAGGCACCTACGCGATCGAGAGCCCCAGCCCTTATAGTCCGACCGCCAAGAGCGTGATTAGCGATCTCGGTATTGACGTAACTGCCGATGCGCGTGTAAGGGACACCAAACTCTATCCGTCGCTCGGCATGGGCCCCGGAGTCTTCTTCGACAAAGAAACCTTTGGTACGGACCTGCTGCTGCTCGATCCCAAGCCGGAGAAAGACGCGGATTTTGGCGATCCAGGCATTTCTGAAACGCACTGGAAGGAGTTTCAAGAACAGGCGCCGCTTTCATCCGCCGCCAAGCAAGACATCCAGCGCATCTATGAAGGCGTCAAGGACTACATACCCGGCTTGTCCCCGGCCGAGAAGAAAGCCCGCCTGGCGCGCATCACCTATGCGAAGTACCTGACCGACATCGCGGGCGCCGACCCCTCGGTAGTGAAGTACTTCCAAACCCGGCCGCACGCCTACTTCGGCGTGGGCATCGACGCAGTCTCGGCTCAAGACGCGTGGGGTTTCGGACTTCCTGGCTTCCAGGGTTTGGATCTTGGCACGGAGCCCGGCCCTGGCATCAGTCACGACTCAATTCAGAGCGAAGAGGCCGAGAAATACTGGTTCCATTTCCCCGATGGCAACGCGTCCATCGCGCGCTTGCTCGTCAGGAAACTGCTGCCGGCGGCAATTCCGGGGAATTCGTTCGAGGACGTCGTAACAGCCCGCGCCGATTATGCATTGTTGGATCAAGCCGCTTCCAGCACGCGCATCCGCTTGAACAGCACCGTGGCGCGCGTGAGCCACTTGGGCGATGTAGATACCGCGAAGGAAGTTGAAGTGGCGTACGTCAAGGACGGCAAGCTGCAATCGGTTCGCGGGGCGCGCTGCATCCTGGCGTGCTGGCACGGCATGATTCCTTATCTCACCGACGAGATTTCCACGAAACAGCGTACCGCTCTGGCGTCGGCCGCGAAAGTGCCCATCGTCTATACCAATGTCGTACTGAAGAATTGGACCGCCTTTCAAAAGGCGCGCGTGAATTCGATCTACTCGCCCGGCAGCTATTTCGAGGCCGTTCAACTGGACCTGGCGGTGAGCATAGGCGATTACAAATGTCCCCGGACCCCTGAGGAACCCATCGTCGTGCACCTTATGAAGACGCCCTGTCATCCGGGGCTGACCGCGCGCGAGCAGCATAAGGCCGGGCGCATGGAGTTGTATGGAACAACCTTTGAAACGTTCGAGCGCCACATCCGCGATCAATTTGCCCGCGCGCTCGAAGGCCACGGATTCGATCCGGCCCGAGATATTGAGGCCATCACGGTAAATCGCTGGCCGCATGGCTACGCGTACGAATACAATTCTTTGTTCGATCCGTTTTGGCTGGAAGGCGGCGAGCAACCCTGCGTTGTGGCGCGCCAGCCCTATGGAAGAGTGGCGATTGCGAACGCCGATGCCGCGGCCTATTCCTACACCGACGCCGCGATCGATGAAGCGTATCGCGCAGTGGACGATCTGCTGGGCATCTCCCGCGGCTAAAGATCCTCGAGCGCCATGTGGGACTCGGGAAGAACTTGGCCCCCGTCCACCACAATGGTTTGCCCGGTGATAAACGCCGCCTCATCGCTCGCTAGGAACAAAACCGCATAAGCAACGTCGTCTACCGAGCCGAGCCGCCCTTGCGGAATAGCCGACCTCATCCGCCCGATGTAGTCGGCGCCGAGCGCTTCCATGCCCTCCGTCAGAATGTTTCCCGGCAGCACAGCGTTCACCGTGATGTTGTGCGGCGCAAGCTCAATGGCCGCGGTGCGGCCGAAACCCAACTGCCCGGCCTTGCTTGCCGCATAATGGCTCCAGCCTGGAAATCCGGTAATCGGTCCGGTGATCGATGAGATTACGATGATGCGCCCTTGGCCCCGCGCTCTTAGCCCGGGCAGACACGCGTTTACTGTGAGAAACGTCCCTTTGAGATTGATGTCGAGCACCTGATCCCAATCCGCGGCGCTCATCTCGCCCAGACGCGCCGACGGAAATACACCCGCGTTGCAACAGACAATGTCGATGCCGCCGTAACGCTCGATGGCGGTCCCCGCCATTCGTGTACAGCTTTCCTCGCTCGAAACATCCGCGGCCACTGCGCTGGCGCTTCCTTGCCCAGCGCCAATGGAGGCACGGATGCCGGCTGTGGCGCTCTCCGCCTGCGCCAGATCCCGCGACGCCAGCAGAACTTTGGCGCCCTTATCGGCAAAGACGCGCGCGATTCCCTTTCCGATTCCTTTGCTCGCGCCGGTCACGATGACGGAACGGCCTGAGAGCGATGTAAGCACAATCAGACCATTCTAGCGGGAAGCCGCAGGTCCGATGGTGAAAATTTCCCAGGCCCGCCGTAGCGGATGCGCCCCCCGTCAACGTGATCCTCCTGCCGAAAGCCCGGTTCCGGTGGCGTTGCCTTTGCGCGCTGCCGTGAAGACGACCCTTACTTCGGTGCCGCCTTGCGACCGGATCTCCAGGTTGGCGCGCAACTGTTCAGCCAGGGCTCGCACCAGCCGCAGACCCAGCGACCGCGACGTTGTCCAGTCCAGTTGGTCGGGGAGTCCCACCCCATTGTCGGACAGTGTCAGTGTCACCGTGGTTGCCGATTTGCGCCGCAACAGAATACGGATTCCGCCGTCGCGGCCCCCTGGAAAGCCGTGTTTCAATGAATTCGAGATCACCTCACTGATCAGCAGCCCGGAAGGAAGCGCGTCGTCCAGTTCCAGCCCCACCGGCTCCAGCTCCGTCCGCAGGCGAATCTGTCGATTGTCCGCCGCGTACGAACGAAATAAATGGTCCACCACGCGTCGAACGTACTTGGAGAAATCCACTGTCGCGAGATCTTCCGATTGATAAAGAATCTCGTGAAGCAGAGCCATGGACTGAATCCGGTCCTGATTCTCCTGCAGCAATTTGCTGATATCCGGATTCGTAACGGACCGCGACTGCAAGCTCAGCAGGCTGGACATCACCTGCATGTTGTTCTTCACGCGGTGATGGATTTCCCGCAGCATGGTCTCGCGCTGGTGCAACAGTATAGTCTGGCGGTCGAACGCGGCGCCTTGTATCGTAAACCGTTCTTCGCTCTCGTTAAGAGCTTGTTCGGCCTGTTGCCGTCCGCGGCGCGTTCGCACGTCGCGAATCTCCCGCTCCACCGCCGGAGCCAAGCGCGCCAGATTGTCCTTGAGCAGATAATCCTGCGCCCCCGATTTCATGATGGCCACGGCCAGTTCATCGCCCATCGCGGCCGACACCACCATAAAAGGAATATCTTGACCGCTCTGGTGCAGCAGCGATAAAGCGGCCGGGGCATCAAACTGCTGCAGGCGGTAGTCCGCGATGATCAGGTCCCAGGCGTGTGTCGCTAAAGCCGCCCGCATTTCGCTGGCATTCACTACACGTTCGGAATATACGTTATAGCCGGCCGCCGTGAGAGTGCGCTCAATCAGTTCTGCGTCGTGGAGCGAATCCTCCACCTGCAGCAGACGCAAGGGTTCACTCATCGCACCGGCTCCCTTTGTCTTCGATCAAGAAGGTAATATTCGAACGCAACTGTCACAGCGATTTTGCTTTCTTATGCCAGGGAGCGTCGGGGATTCAGGCGAGTCCGGCGGGGCCCACGGCGGGGCAAGCCCAATGGCGCAGCGTGATTCTTGTACAGAATTGTACACCACAGCGGGCCGGAAGCCCAGGGGAGGGTGCGCACACCGGCTGCGGCCGATACGCGGTTGTTGCCGGAAAGCCTCGCGTATCGGCCGGGCGTTCGCCGCTACCGCGTTAGCGGCGAAGAGTGGTTACCGGCGAAAATGCTCGATGTGCCGGTCAGAGTATTCGAAATGCGTCGGCCCGCGCCATACGCGTCCGCCCAAACGCCAGTAGCCGTCCACAAATACGTAGCCCGGGCCTGGGCACCCAGGAATAGCCGCGTACACTGGAGGCGCAACCACTACCGGCGCTGGGACTCCGATACCAATGCCAAACGAAACACGTGGCGCGGCGAACATCGTGCTACCCGCTAGAAGCAAACCCGCTAAGATTTTCTTTTTCATTTTCTTTTCCTCCTTACGCACTGCTTAAGAGCACGCAAATTGCCATCGCTAAGTGCTTGAGTTGGTGTGCTGCAGATGGAGCCTCTGGTCGCGCAGCACCGCCAGCCGGTGGTTTTCGGCCGTTTACGGTTGGCAAGGTCGTGCCAAACGAAAGCGTCGAGTCGCGCGACTGGCAATCTGTCCGCGCCCGCCTAAGCGTTGCGGGGATCCAGCGCTCAATTGCCAACTATATACCGCTCGGGGCCGGGCCTTTCGGCGAGGCGATTCGGGATTCCAGCCCGCTTCGCACGCTGTTGTATACTCCTGCATGAAATCAATTGTCCAAGGAGATCCTGTGAACCGCATCCACGTCCTGACCTTGCTGGCAGCTTTGCTCGGCGTCGCCGGCCTCAACGCTCAAAACCCGCTTTCCTCCGATCTCAAAAACAGCTACACCGGGATCAAGGGGACCCTCCTGAAAGCCGCCGACGAGATGCCGGAAGCGGACTACTCGTTCAAAGCCAGTCCGCCGGAACGGACTTACGGCGAGATAGTCGGACATATTGCCGAAGTTCAAATGGCATTGTGCGGCAACGCCAGGAGCGAGCCGAAGAAGAGCGACGCTGGAACGAAAACCACGAAGGCGGATCTGGTGGCCGCCCTCAAAGCATCCTTCGATTATTGCGACGTCGCGTACAACTCACTGACGGACGCCGATGCCGTTACCATGGTCACGCTCTTCGGCCCCAGAAAAGCCACCAAGCTGGCCGTGCTCAACTTCAACATCGCGCACGACAACGAGATGTACGGCCAGATGGTGGTGTACCTGCGCATTAAAGGTTTGGTGCCTCCGTCCAGCCAGCCTCGTCAGCCCTAACGTTGGAAGGCTGCGACGTGCAAGTGCGCGGGCGTCTGCGCGTGGGCCAGGTCGAGATCGTCGCGAACAATCGGAATCATGAGCGAGACCGTCGCGGGCGGCGCTGGATAATTCTGGCCAATGGAAAGCTTGAGGGCGCGTGCGGGCGTTTCCACCAGCGTGACTGACCGGTTGGCGTCCGCGAACGACCTCAGCATCTGCGCCTGCTTCGGCTCGTCACTCGTAATGAGCGCTTCCCGCAAGACATGCTCGGCCGAAGCGTACATCAGCACTCCTACCACATGCGGCTCCTTCAAGCGCGCGTCGGGCGCGTCATCCGGCGGATCTTCGAAACCCACGTAACGCATGGTTTGGATATCGCGGCGGATCGAAAAGCCGAGCAATGGCACGTAGGTGTCGAAAAGACGCTGCCCCGTCCCCAGCTTATAGACTGACCACCACTCCGTATCTTCCAACCCACGCAGCAGCACCAGCAGCGCGCCGTCCACGGTCTTAGAATCGATTCCCGCAGCTTTGAGCGTGTACAACGGCTTTTGCTTTGGGTCCACGCCCAGGGGCCAAGCCTCGACGGTGGTGGAAGCCTCCATTCCAATTTCATCTACCACTTCCTTAGTTCGCGTGGTGGTGCGGAGCAACAGGCGCTCGTTTTGCGGACGCCCCGGCACACCGGTGCTAGTCACTTCGTACGCAACATCCGTAATCTCCACCGTCTGCTGGCCGTCTCTGTTGACGCCATACACGACGCCGGCGGGGGACTGCGATTGAAACGGCTGGTGCGCCTGCGCGAATGCGAGCCCGGTAATCGGCAGGAAGATCGCGACGTATCGCATGCCATCTATTCGTAAAATTGGGGAGCTTTCTTTAGCTTGGCGTTGGCGGCGTAGTCATGCTGGATCCAAAGCTGGGCGCCGCTCTCTTTGAGAAACGCTTCGATCTTTTCGCGCGCCTCCACCGTCTGCTGTTGATCGGTCTCAAACGTTGGCACGCGTTTCAGCTTGCGCTCTTCCGGATAATGATACAGGTCGCCGCTCAGTACGATGGGCCCCGTCTTCTTGAGTTTCAGGAACAACACTTGATGGCCCGGCGTATGCCCCGGCGCCAGCTTCATCACCACCGTTCCATCGCCGAACACATCGTAGTCGTCAGTGGGAATGACGATCGTCTTGCTGTCCTTGAGCGCGGAATAATTCGCCGGATTCACCCGGTCGGGGGGCTTCGCTGCAAACATCGCGTCGCGCTCCACCTGGCGCACCAGCCAGGTAGCGCTCGCGAACTGATTGGCATTGGCAATGTGATCGTAATGATAGTGCGAGAACGCCAGATATTCTATGTCCGACGGCTGGTAACCGATCTTCTCCAGCTGTGACTTCAGCGTCTCGGTGATGGTGGCATAGCCTTCCAGCGCCGATTTTTCGCCCGGCTTCAGCGCGCTGTCCGGCACCGCTCCCACGTCCCACATCAGGGTCCCTTTGGGATGCACGATCAGGAAACACGCCACCGACATGTTCGTTGTCGCCAGCTCTTCCTTTTTGAACCGAAACCGCGCGGGATCGGAAATGTCCAAGCTGCCGCAGTTGAACACGTACAAGCGGAGAGACTTGGGCGGCGCGGGCGGCTGGTGCTGCGCTACCGCGGCAACGGGCGCGAGAAAAAAGGCTATAACGAGCGCGATATTCCTAAACATGGCTGTGGTCAGCATCAATGATACTATTTCGCCCCCGGCCCCCTTCGAGCGGTCTTGCGTAAGACGCCCAAACGGTTCCAAAATGGTTCCATGAACATCACGCTCAAGAACGTGCCCGACAAAGTCTACCGGACCGTGAAGCGAGCCGCAAAAGAGCAGGGCCGCAGCCTCAACGCGCAAATTATCCACGCGCTGGAAGCCGAGGCTGCCGAATTTGAGCGCCGCAAGAGGGTAGCTAAATGGCGAAAGGACTTGGACCGGTTCGCCGCCTCGCTGGGGCCCATGAGCGATAGCACGCCGCTGATTCGCCAAGAACGGGAGCGACACTGATCCTTGCCAGAAGCGCTGGTGGTAGACTGCAGCGTGGCAGCGAAATGGGCGCTGCAAGAGTCTGGCCGCGCCGAGGCTTTGCGCCTGCTCGATGAGCAGGAATCGGGCGAGATTTCGCTCATCGCCCCGGACCTGCTCCTGATAGAATTCGCCAGCTTGATCGCGAAGCGCATTCGGCGCTCGCAAATGCCGGCCGCCGAGGGTCAACAAGCCTTTCGTCTGATGGAGGAATCCGAACTGCGCTTGGTCGCCACTCGCCCATTGCTTGGACGCGCACTGAGTCTGGCGCTCCACAATCGAATGTCTCTCTGGGACTGCGTCTACCTCGCGCTCGCCATTGAATACGACTGCCCCCTCATCACCGCCGACCGGCGCCTCTTCAGAGGCAACACCGGCCGGCATCCGGCTATTCGCCTTCTAGAGTAGGAACGGCCCGCCCATCCCCTGCTATCATGGAGTCGGAGGTTTTTGCATGGGTCCCGTGGGTGTGCAGGAGATGATGGTCATTTTCCTCGTCGCCCTTGTCTTGTTCGGTCCCAAGAAACTGCCCGAGCTTGGCAAGACGATTGGAAAAGCGATCACGGAGTTTCGCCGCGCTCAAAGCGAACTCAAAGCCACTTTCGAAACACACATGCGCGAGCTGGAGAAGGAGGGCGATTCTATCAAGGAAGTTACTCGTAGTTTTACAAACGAGATTACCAATCACTACACCGGATACGACTCCTCCTATTACGATTCCGGCGCCTATGGCGCTGGTACCCCATCCACCGAAGCAAATCCATCCACCGTAAGCGTACCCGCACCTCAGGGCGCCGAATCCAGCGTGTCTTCAACCGAAGCGCCAGTTAATGGAACCGTAGCGCGGACCAGCCCCAGCTACAGCCCGGAGCATCCCTCCGGTCATCCTTCCGGGGACGCCTCCAACCAGCCTGCCGAGCCGGAATCCATTAACACCTGAGAGACATCGCAGAAACGTAGCTCAGCATGGAAGACGATAAGCTGGGAGCTCCTTCTCCCGAAGCTGAAGTTGTTGCTACTCCATCGGTAGAGGTAGTCGCCCAGACCGGTTTAATCCGGCGTCCGCCTCCACCTCCGCCGCCTCCACCTCCCGCCGATCCGGAGGACGAAGAAGAGGAGCGGATGCTGCGCATGTCCTTCATGGAACATCTGGAGGAGCTGCGCAACCGCATCATCCGAGCCCTCTACGGCCTGGGGATCGCTTTCGTCTTGTCCCTGGGATTCGCCAACAAGCTTTGGGATTTCGTCAGCGATCCCGCGGTTGAAGCCCTCAAACATCTGCATGTCAACCCTCCGCGTCTGGCGCAGCTCACGCCGATGGAGGGCTTCTCCGTCATCTGGGTGGAGCTCCCGTTGCTCGCTTCCGTATTTCTCGCCTCGCCCTGGATCGTTTACCAGCTCTGGGCGTTCATCTCGCCTGGCCTGTATAAAAAAGAACGCCGGCTGGCCATGCCGTTCGTGCTCCTCACCGCGGGACTGTTCATCGGAGGCGGCTGCTTCGCTTACTTCCTGGCATTTCGCTATGGTCTCGAGTTCCTGCTCGGCATCGGCATGAGCAACAATGTCCAGCCCGTTGTCTCCATCACCGAATATTTCGATCTGTTCGTCAACGTCACGCTGGGCGTCGCGTTGGTGTTCGAGTTGCCTGTACTGATCTTCCTATTAACCCTTCTGCGCCTCCTCTCACCGCGCTTCCTGCTGCGCCATTCCCGTTACGCCATTCTGGCCATCGTCATTGTGGCAGCCATCATCACTCCGACGCCCGATGTTTTCAACTTAATGCTCTTCGCCATTCCAATGTGTTTGCTGTACTTCGTCGGCGTCTTCGCGGGCCTGGCTCTGGTGATGCGCCGCGAGGGCCGCACGGTGCCCTGGCGCACCATGGTCTGGATTGCACTGGGCCTGCTGCTCCTTGCCGCGGTCATTGCCGCCGCAGTAATCCATTTTCATATTCATTTCGTGCATCAATGGCCTTACCTTGCTAAGTAGGGTAGAATCGGGTTGCTCGCGCCCGCGCTCTGTAACTCGCGGAATCTGCCCCTCTGCGCGGCTTAGTCAGCGGTATCCATTAAGACCACAAATTTGCTGGATTTTTCCCGCGTACTCGTCTACGATGGAGGGACCTCGAACACAAATTTCACGATGGACATCGTAAAAGCGCTGCGAGACCTTTACACCGAGAAGAAACGCTTGGACTCGGTCATCGCTTCTATCGAAGCTCGTATAAAGACTGAAGCTCGCATAAAGACCGAAGCTCGTATAAAGGCCGGCCAAACGGGCTCCGGCTCAAAGCCTGCCAAAAGACGCCGCGGAAGAAAAAGCATGAGCGCCGCCGAACGGCTGGAGGTGTCCAGAAGAATGACATTGTATTGGGAGGCTAGGCGCGCTCAGCTGAGCCCGCCGTCAACTCCGACACCAGCCCCACCCAGCGGCGACCAACAGGCCGGCCACCCTTCCGCCTCCCAAGACGCCCACTAGCCGGGCTATCTCTTAAAGAACCATAGCCAAAAATACTGCCCGCCCGCTCCGTGCCGATACCTCGGCTCGAACCCGCAGCGGAAGGCCATATCCATCGCTTGCCGTTCTGAAAACGGTACGCCCAGCCAGGTATCGTCCGGCTTCGTTTCTAACGTACTGTCGCCCTGTACTTGAAACTTGAACAAGGCGCCCGGGCGGAGCAACCGCTGCACCTCCCGGACATAATTCTCGATGATGTCACGGCTCGGAATATGCTGAAAGACGATCGAAGAAAATGCGAAGTCAAACTCGAGCGGCGGTGTCACAGCCAAATCCTTCCCGTTATTCTGGTACACGAAGGCGTTTGGACGGTCCTCTAGCGCTATCTTGGCCTGGCGAATCATTTCCCCGCTGACGTCCACGCCATGGACTTCGCCAAACAGATTCGCCAGCGCCCGGGTCACCCGGCCCGCGCCGCATCCGATTTCCAGCACCCGCATGTCGCGCGGCGGCTTTCCCTGGCAAATATTCCCCAGGTCCGTGAGGATCTCATCGGCCACCGTCCTCTCGCCGGAGGCGAAGAATTCTTCGTCGGTCCACTCCATAGTCGCGGTGTTGACGTAGTACCGGGCGTTCTCCTTTGCTCGCTGGTCCCAGTCGTCCCGCATCTTGCGTAATTGCTCTTCCGTGCTCATCTCGCTCATAAGACGGTTGGTAGCTCCGTACTGGCTTTGTACATCATTGTCCCATATACCTGTTTGCCGATTGGGTTTAGGTAGTACTGGTTCAAAGTTGTTGAAAAAACGTTACTGAACCGGATCGAAACGTACTCCCAGCTATTGACCCCAGCACCGGTATCAGTTTAGAGTCTTAGAGACACGAGACGACATGGAACAGCGTAAAGCGCAACGATTCGAATTAAAATTACCACTGGAGCTGATCCGGAAGGGATCCCAGGCCCTTTCCGAACACGGCGAGACCAGAAATCTCAGTTCCGTCGGCGTCCTCTTCGAAGCGGGCGCCTCTTTGCGAATCGGTGAGGCTGTCGAGTACATGATTACCCTCCCCAGCACGGCCGCCCGTGGGGAAAACAAGCTGCGTCTTCACTGCCTGGGCAAGGTTGTGCGATGCTCTCCGGAAACCGGAGTGGCAGCCACCCTGGAACGCTACGAGTTCGTCCGCTAGCCAACGGTTAGCTCCCGCAGCAGGCGTATCGTCGCGTGTTTGCCGGTTTCTCCCACTTCCCCTACCGGGCCAACACACGCCGGACACCCCGATTCGCAACCGCAGCGCTCCAGTACGTCTAGTGCCCCGGCCAGTAATTTCGCTCGCAACTGGAACAGAGGCTGGCTCTGCCCGATACCACCCGGGTAATTGTCGAAAAGAAACAGATCCGGCTCGAAGCTCGCTCCGGTCCGGGAAACATCCTCGGTAATCGCGGTCCCCAGGTCCCTGGGATCGCACATCAGCAGCAGCGCCGCCACCGTTCGCATCACTTGCGCCAGCCCCGTGAACCCGCTCTGCCGCTCGGTGGGCGTCAGGTCCGGAAAGCGCGCCAGAAAGCTCTCGGGCAGATGCAGCCAGAACGCCGTAGTGTGCAATTCCTGCTCCGGCATCGACAAATGGCCCGCGCCGACGTTCTCCAGGCTGTAAAACTTCAGCTTCTTGAACCCCACCACTTGCGTGTTCACGCGCACGTCGCCATGCACGGCCCGCGCGCCATTTACGTCCGCCGCTTCGAACTCCTCCAATTCCTTTACCCGCGTGTAGTCGATTGCATCGGTGAAATAGTCGCTGTCCACGCGGCGCACATAGGCCTTGCGGCCTTCATAATCCAGCTTCTCCACCTGGAACTGCTTGGCCTCGTGCAGATAGATGGCCTTCTCGTGCAGCGTGGTAGGCGCAGCGGTGAAGGATACCTCCGCGATTACCTGATGATGGCCTGTGATATCCACGACGATGAAGTTGTCGCTTAAAACCGCTCGCAAGCTGACCGCATCGGCCGGATAGGTATCCGACGTCCAGTGCCAAGAGCCGTCGGAGCGGTGCAGGAGGCCAGCTTCCTCCGCCAAGAATCGGCATAGCTCCGTAGGGTCATGGGGGCCAAACTTCTCCCCGTCCCGGATGGGCAGCTCAAACGCCGCGCACTTCAGATGATTGATCAGGATTTCCAGATTGTCCGCGTTGATGTGCGCGTGCTCAGGCGACCCTTCGAAAAAATATTCCGGATGCTCCACCACGTATTGATCCAGCGGCGCGCTGGAAGCCACCATCACCGCAAGCGACGCCGTTTGCCGCCGCCCCGCGCGCCCGGCCCTTTGCCACGCCGATGCGATCGAACCGGGATAACCGGCCATCACCACCGCGTCCAGCGATCCGATATCCACGCCCAGCTCCAGCGCGTTGGTGGCCACCACTGCCCGGATCTCGCCGGCGCGCAGCTTGCGCTCGATCTCCCGCCGCTCGCGCGGCAAATAGCCGCCGCGGTAGCCTCGCACCGCATCGCCCGGCAGGGGCCCGCGCTCCATCGCGTCGCGCAAATACTTCACCAAAATCTCAGTCGCCAGCCGGCTGTTCGCGAACACCAGCGTCTGTTGATGCCGCTCGATAAACTCGGCCGCGATGCGTCGCGTTTCTTGCAGATACCCGCGCCGGATACCAAGCTGTTTGTTCACCACCGGCGGATTGTAAAACACGAAGTATTTCTCGCCGCTAGGCGCGCCGTTGCGATCCAACAGATCAACCGGGCGTTCGGTCAGCGCCTCCGCCAGCTCCTTCGGGTTCGCGATGGTCGCCGAGCAGCAGATGAACTGCGGCTCCGATCCATAGAATTCGCAGATGCGCCGCACACGGCGCAGCACATTCGCCAGATGGCTGCCGTACACGCCGCGATAGTAGTGCAGCTCATCGATGACGATGTAGCGCAGGTTCTCAAAACACGTAGCCCACTTGGTGTGATGCGGCAAAATGCCGCTGTGCAGCATGTCGGGATTCGTCAGCACCACGTTGGCGCGCTCGCGGATGGCGCGCCGTGCGTCCTGCGGCGTGTCGCCATCGTAAGTGAAAGCGCGAATTTCCGGGGCGTTGCCATGGCGCCTCACGGCGTCCACCGCCGCCTGAAACTCGTGTAGCTGATCCTCGGCCAGCGCCTTGGTCGGGAACAGGTACAGGGCCCGCGCGCCTGGATCGTCAATCACCCGCTGCAACACGGGCAGGTTGTAGCAAAGCGTCTTACCGCTCGCGGTGGGAGTGACCACCACCACGTTCTTGCCCGCCACCGAGCGCTCAAACGCGTCCGCCTGATGCACGTAGAGCCTGGGGATTCCCCGCGCGACTAACGCGTCACGCAACGCCGGAGCTACGCTGGCGGGGATCTCGGCATACTCGCCCGCCCGTGCCGCCTGATGCCGAATGGCCCGAATTGGCGAATCCGGAGCCGCCATCCACTGCTCAAACCGCGCCACCGAGCTCTCAATCCCGCCGTTCCGGCGCGCGATTCCGAAGAGGTCCTCAGATTCCGAAAGCCCCAGAGGCAAACTTGAAGAGACAAGGTGCATGGATATTCGCCTTTTCTTTGCCAGCTTACACGAACGGAGACCGGCGCGCAATGCTGAATCGCTGGGGAAGTTTGAAGTTGAGTATAATGAGACCCAATGCCACTCCTTGGAGGATCACGGACCATAGCGGCGATCGCGCTTTGCCTGCTTGCCGGGACCCATCTGGCGGCCCAGAAGTCACCGGTCTTCGAAAACGATCAGGTGGTCATCCCTGCCCCGCAACCCCAGGTGGAAGTTCCAGGCTTCACCCATAAGATGCACGAGCACGTGTTGAATCGCGTCATGATCTACTTGCATCCCGGCGGGGAGATACTCCATTTCCGGGACGGCAGCACTTCGGTCCTGAACTGGCAGGCGGGACAGGTCCTATGGAGCCCCGCCAGCGGTCTGCATTACTCGGAAATACCCAGCGGCAACCCAACTTTCCCCGGCCCGATGATCGTCATGATCGGAGTCAAAAAGCCGGGAGAACCCGGCAAGGACCCGAATAGCGCGCTGGACCCCTTGCGCGTGGATCCCGAACATTGCAGGTTGGAATTCGAGAACCCCCAGGTTCGAGTTACTCGCGTCAAGTTGGGTCCGGGAGAAAGCATGCCAATGCACGAGTACACCCTGAACCACTTAGTTGTTTACCTGGCGGATGGGAGCGAGCGGGTCACCTCGCCCGCTGGAAAGGCCGAGGTCCTGGAGCACAAGGCGGGAGAGTTCACTTGGAGCGAGCCCTCGAAACAGCAGCTCGACAATTCCAGCGATAAGCCGCTGGAAGTGGTGGTGGTGGAATTCAAGAGCTGATCTCTGGTTAGCGTCCGGCTAGTGTCCATCTAAAGGTGCGTTGATGACCATTGACAGCTCGGCGCGACGCCGAGAACCCCTGGGCTACCCGACCCGGCGTGAACCGCTGAACCCCTCGAACAACGGCTCGATCTCAAACTCAGCGAGATCGAAGGTCAGGTGGACGGCGTGATCGACGTGGTGGACAAATGGAAACGGGGGCCTCCCGACTTCGGAGTAGATCAAAAGCGAAGGAGTGGAGGCGCTCAATGATTGACTTCGAAACGAAGAAGCCGACGTTCTATTGGACATACGATAAATTGAGTATCTACCAACAAGGAGAACGTCTGGACGGGAGATCAGTTGGACGGGTACGAGGAAAGTAATGGCAAGATCGTCTTCAACTATCCGGGAGATTGGGATGCTTCTTTAGAGACCGAATGGTCTTCGAGCAAGAATCAGACGGTTATTTTCGCTGGCGTGGGGATCGATGGCCCGGATATTATTGGGGCATCAAATCGGAATCCGAAAAGCACATCCTCCTAACCGGGCGCTGGGAAGACGAAAACCCTCCCTGTAAAGGTGTATTCATCGCAGTGTTTCCGAAAGAGCGAATGAAACGCACGATACAATGAAAACGACAATCATGATTGCGCTGTTGCTCCTATCGACCGTCGCAATCGTCGGATTGTCGTGGCGCTGTGTAGTTCTTCAGGAGCTTAACGACCAAATGCAATCTCAAATCCGATTGCAAACCTCCCATGTGGAGAAGGGTCCTGATTGGCACAAGATCGCCACGTCGATCATCGAGATGGTTAGACACGACTGGATAGTTATTGACACGCAGGAACGAAAGTTGGAAGAGATACTTCGGCTTGCATGCACGAGCGGCGGTGGTGCTCTTTCCTATTGCTCAGGAATTACAGCATCGCTCACAGAAACACTGAGAAAGATGCGCTCCGATCTCGAATCGATGAGGCAAAGTAAAGATGAGGGCATGCTTGAACTGGAGAAGTTGGAAAACATTTCTCCGGCTCGGAACTAAACAGCCATTCCTTACTTCATCAAGGGCGACACCTCTCACGATCGCTGCGCTATAAAGATGTTATGAACCTACAATGTATCTGGGTGACTTGTTCCGATTGCCGATCTGCACGGGTTTAGAACAGCATTTCAGAACGCCTCTAAACATCAAACCAGGATGAGCTTTCGGGCTAAGGGCACCACCGATCTCCGCACGAAGTATCCCCGATGCTACGATGGGATCGTCGGGCCTTCCTATCATGAAATGCCAGATCTGCGACACGCGCAAGCCGCGCCGCCACTGCCCTGGCCTCAATGCTGAAATCTGCTCCATCTGCTGCGGCAACGAGCGCGAAGTCAGCATCAGTTGCCCGCTGGATTGCCCCTACCTGGTGGAAGCGCGCCGGCATGAGAAACCGCGCGAATTGAATCCCGGCGAAGTTCCCAACCGCGACGTGCACGTCACCGAAGAATTCCTGCGCGAGCATGAATCGCTGTTAGTGTTCTTGGGCTCGCGGTTGCTGGAAGCTTCGCTCGCTCAGACCGGCGCGATGGATTCGGACGTCCGCGAGGCGCTCCAATCTCTCATCCGCACCTATCGCACGCTCGAGAGCGGACTCTATTATGAAACCCGGCCAGCCAACCTGATCGCGGCCGGCATTCATCGGCGGATTCAGGAGGCCTTGGAAGGTCTGCGCCAGGAACTGGCTGAGAAAAACGCCATGCCTCTTCGCGACGCCGAAATCCTCGGGACGCTGGTGTTCCTGGAGCGCGTAGAACTGCACCAAAATAACGGACGGCCGCACGGCCGCGCGTTTATCGACTATCTGCGCGCCTACTTCCCGCAGATGCAGGAAACCCTGGCGCCGGCCTCCCCGCTCATACAGGTATGACCGGGTTCGTCGTATTCGCCCACGGCTCGCGCGTCGAAAGCGCCAATCAAGCGGTGCGCGATGTGGCCGCCGAGATGGCTGCCTCGGGACCGTATGTCGTGGAAGCGGCGTTCCTGGAACTTGGGGCGCCCGGTCTTAGCGGCGCCACCGCATTGCTGATCGCCCGCGGCGCGAAGCGCATCGTCGTCATCCCCTATTTCCTGACGCTGGGTACGCACCTGCAGCGCGACCTGCCGCGCCTGGCCCTGGACGCTTCACGCGCCCATGGCGATATCGAAATCGAGATCACGCCGCCGCTCAATGGACACCCCGCACTGATCCAGGCGCTGCTCGACCGCGCGAGGGAAGCACCGGCGGCTCCTTCGCTGCGTGATACTCGATGAAGGCTAAGGTCCTGGAGTTTCACGACATCGCACCCGAAGTCCGGCACTTCCTATTCGAAGTCCCCGAAGTCCAACAGATCCATTTCAAGCCGGGCCAATTCGTTTCGTTCAGCGAGACCGTCAACGGCAAGAAAATCACGCGCCCGTATTCCATCGTCTCCCTGCCCGATGGCAATCGCTTCGAACTCTGTTTGAATCTGGTCCACGGAGGCGTGTTTACTCCGTATCTTTTCGGGATGGAGCCGGGCGATTCCATCGAGATGTCCGCGCCGCTGGGATTCTTCGTCGTTCGCGATCCAGCGAAAGAAGCCGTTTTCTTCGCCACCGGTACCGGCATCGCGCCCTTCCGCGCCATGGCGCCCGATTATCTGTCGCATCCGCACGCCAAACTACTGACACTCATCTTCGGCGTGCGCCATGAGCACACTATATACTATCGCGGCGATTTCGACGCGCTGGCTCTCAAGTATCCGAACTTTCATTTCTGGCCCACGCTCAGCCGCCCCGAATCGTCCTGGACCGGCCGCACCGGACACGTGCAGGCCCACTTGCCTGAAGCCGTCGCCGGCCGCCGCGATCTCGATGTGTATATCTGCGGGCTCAAAGCAATGGTAGACGATGTACGCGGTATCCTCAAAGGATTGGGCTTCGATCGCAGGCAGATCATTTTCGAAAAATACGACTGACCGTACTAACTGATGAACCGGACAATCGCGTTGACGCTCGGCATGGTGATGATCTTCGCCGTAACCATCGGCGTTCTGCTGGCGGTGATGCCGGGACCGCACAAATCTACCGACTATTTAGTCATCGGCTGCGTGGCGACGCTGCTCTGCCTGCTGCTGCTATTTGTGGTGTTGATCAATACGGCGAAACGATCCAATCAGAAAACTGAACCGCGCGCGTGAGCGAGCGGGCTAGGCTCTGCGCACTTCTACTGACTTATAGACTTCTTTGGTCTGCTCCAGGTTCGCGAACACCAGCCCGGGCTGCATCGCCGACGCCGTTCCCGCCGCCACGGCCCAGCGTACGCACTCGGCGAAATCCTTTTTCTTCGTCGCGGCCCATACGTACGCCGCGGCTAGCGCGTCGCCGGCGCCTAATGGCGAAACCGCATCGGTCCGCGGAGGAATCACTTCCAGCAATTGGTTCTCATTCACCGCCACCACGCCGCGTCCGCCCAGCGACAGCAGCACCGCTTCCGCGCCCATCGCTTTGATGCGCGTGGCTGCCTCCAGAAATTGCGCCCGAGTAATCAGCGCGCGATTCAACAGCCGTTCCGCTTCGGGCTGATTCGGACTCACCACGCTGGGGCCCGCTTCGATGCCGTGCAGCAGCGCGTCGCCGTCGGTATCGAGCAGCGTTTTCACTTTTCGCTCGCGCGCCATGCGGATCAGTTTGGTATAGAAATCGCTGGACACACCCGGCGGAATGCTCCCGCACAACATCAGCCACGCAGCCGATTCCAGCCGGTTCGCCACCCCCTTTTCCAGGCGCGCCAGCTCCTCGGGCTTGATTTTCGGGCCGCGCTCGTTCAGCCGGATGGCAAGCCCCTGCTTATCGGTGATGGTCAGATTCACGCGCGTCTCGTTGTGAATCGGAACCGCCCTGACCGGGAATCCGGATTTCGCCGCTAGTTTTTCCAGGCGAGCTCCGTTCACGCCTCCCGAGGTGACGATCGCGAGCGTCTTGGCTCCGAAGGAATCCAGCACCCGCGAGGCGTTCATGCCGCGGCCGCCGGCGGAGTCGCCGCGCGCAAGAATATAGGCGCGATCTTCGAAAACCAGCCGGTCTATTTCAATATTGCGATCCACCGAAGGGTTGATCGTGACGGTGAGTATCAACACTCAATCTTACCGTGAATTCCTCGATGTTACCCTGAATTTTGCCGCGCCATCCTCAATTTCAGACGTACCTGGCGCTGGCCTCGGTCTGTTTCTTCTGGGGCACCACCTACCTCGGCATCCGCATCGCGCTCGAATCCATGGCGCCCCCGGTGCTGATGAGCGTGCGCTACAGCATCTCGGGAATCATACTGCTTGCCGTCGCATATTTTTCGAAAGCGCATCTTCCCACCGGGCGTGAGCTTTGGTACACGGCGCTGTACGGCGTCATCATCATCGGAACCGGAACCGGCTGCCTGGTGTACGCGGAAGAGTGGGTACCCAGCGGCCTGGGATCGGTCTTCATCACGCTCTCGCCATTCTGGATGATCGGGATCGACGCCTCGATTCCCGGCGGCAAGCGTTTGCACGGCCCTACCGTCCTCGCGATGCTGGTGGGTCTTGTCGGCACCACGCTGCTGGTAGCGCCCGAAATCGTGAGCGAAGGTTTCGGCGGTCCCATGCTGCGTGGCTTCCTGCTGCTGCAGCTAGGCTGCGCCGGATGGGCGCTAGGTTCCATCCTGCAACGCCGCCATCCAACCAAGGCGCATCCCGTGGTCAGCGGTGCGGTGCAGCAACTCGCGACAGGTCTCGCGTTCGCCGTGCCGGCGCTATTCGCCAAGCCGCAGCCCGCTGCCTGGAGCGCGCGCAGTATTGGAGCTATTGCCTATCTGGTGGTGTTCGGCTCCATCGTGGGATACAGCGCTTACATTTTCGTGCTCGACCGCCTGCCCGTTTCCGTGGTCAGCATCTACAACTACATTAACCCCATTATCGCGGTGTTTCTCGGCTGGCTTTTTTTTCGCGAACATTTCGGGCTGCTGGAAGTGATCGCGATGCTGATCATTTTTGCCGGGGTGGCGCTGGTGAAACGCTATTCCGAGCCACCTTCTCCAAAGCCGGCTCGAGCCTCTGCGGCTTCGTGAGAACGCCTTCAAACAGATCGCCGGTGCGCTCAAAGCGGGCCGGCGCGTTGTGGATGTTGAACTGCCCAGGCTCCAGCCCGGCTTTCACTTCGGACCAATCCAGCGGCGTCGAGACTGGAGCGCCTGGATGCGCGCGCAAAACATAAGGCGCCGCGATGGTCTTGGCGCTCGAAATCTGCAGATAGTCGAAATACACCTTCGCCTTCCTGCGGCGCGATACGGTGCGCGGCGTGGTAAAGAGATCGGGATTCCGATTGATCGCCAAAATGGACAGCAGCTCCGCGAAGGATCGCACCTGTTCGAAAGTGTAGACGGGTTCGAGCGGAATGTAGATGTGCATTCCGTCGCCGCCAGTTGTTTTTGGATAGCCCGCAAGCCCGATGGAGTCCAGCGTCTGCTTCACCAGTTGCGCGGCTTCGACGATCTGGCTGTAGGGACAGCCCTCGGTTGGATCCAGATCGATGAGCGCAAAATCGGGATGGTCGAGCGAGCCTATGCGGCTCATCCAGGGGTTCTGATCGATGGAAGCCAGGTTCGCCAGGTAGATAAGCGTGGCGCGGTCGTTACAGATGATGTAGTGAATCTTATCTTGATTGTGTTCTGAAAAAATCGGCTCCAGGCGCACCCAATCGGGCACCTTTCCTTCGGCGTCTTTTTGGAAAAAGAACTGCTCCTGGATGCCGTTGGGATAGCGCTTCAGGGAAAGCGGCCGGTCGCGCAAATGCGGAAGAATCAGAGGCGCAACCGCGTCGTAGTAATTGATGACGTCGCGCTTAGTGATGGCTTCACCGGGGTAGAACACCTTGTTGAGATTGGTGAGCTTGAGGCGATGACCTTCGACGTCGAGCAGGACTTCGGCGGGCGAATCCGCGGGAAGCAGCGGGGCGCGGCGCGGTTGCTCCTCGTCCGCTGCCTCACGCGCTGCCTCCCGCACACATTCTTTCGGATCCTTATCGGGACGAAGCCCGACAAACACCGGCGCGCGCAACAGACCGTCGGGAGTGATTTCGAGGTACTTGATCTCGGCCACCAGTTCGGGCTGCACCCAAGTGACATCGCGCAACGCCTTCACGGTTCCGCTGAAGGGGCGTTTCTTGGTGATGAGCGGTTCCAGCCGCCCGTAGATTTCCTTGAGCGACCTTTCGTTGAATCCGGTGCCCACCTGACCGGCGTGCGTCAGCTTTTCACCGTCGTAAAGCCCCAAAACCAACGAGCTGAAGTAGTCGCGCTCGCCATGCGTGAACCCGCCGATGACGAAGTCGTCGGACGTGACAACTTTTACCTTGATCCAATCGCGGCTGCGGCGTCCTTCGTATTTGCTCCCGCGCGCTTTGGCCACGATCCCTTCCAGGCCGTTGGCGCGCGCGGCCTCGAGCATGGCTGCGCCATCCACGGTAAAGAAATCGGAAACGTGAATTCGATCGGACGGGACGACAATTTCAGAAAGCAGCCGCTTGCGTTCTTCGAGCGGCGCAGCGCGCAGATCGTAGCCGTCCAGATACAGCAGGTCGAACAGAAAAAGGTTCACGGGGGCCGACCGGGAGAGATGCGCCACCGAGTTGGCGTCAGTGACCGAAATGCGGGGTTGAATCAGGCTGAAACTGGCGCGGCCTTTGTCATCCAGCACCGCGATTTCGCCGTCCAGGATGGCCTGGGATGCTTTCACCTGGCGCGGCAAAACACTGAGCTCGGGATACTGCCGATCGCAGCGCTTTCCGGAGCGCGACAAGATGCGGAGATCATTGTCACCTTGATCGCCCCCGATAAAACAAAGCGCGCGCACGCCGTCCCATTTCACTTCAAAGAGCCAGGAATCGCCCGAGGGTGGATGAGTGGCAAGGGTGGCCAGCATGGGGGGGACGCTCTGGGGCATCGGTGCTTTTACAGCGCCAGTTGGAAAAGACCGCGACTGGGGGTTGGGGGTTGGGGGTTGGGGTGGAGGAAGATTCTCGGCGATTTCCTGCTGTGTGCGGCCCGTGAGGACGCTACGCGCGTGATCTTCGATGTTCCAGCCAGGTTGGGCCTCGGCGTCTTTTTTTTTGATGAGGAGCCATTCGTTGCCCTTGCCTCGGCCGCGCATAAGCACCAGCGCGAATTCGCCGCGCAACTTTTCGCCATGCAGGCGAAATTTGAAATCGCCGCGTTCGATCTGCGCCGGCGCCGGTCCATCGCCCAGCAGTTCGTAGCTGCCCCGATCCCACAGCATCACGCTACCGCCGCCGTATTCGCCCTTCGGAATGTTGCCCTCGAACCCCCCGTAATCGAGCGGGTGATCCTCTACATGCATCGCCAGGTGTTTGGCCAGCGGCTCCAGGCTCGGGCCCTTGGGAACCGCCCAGGATTTCAACGTCCCGTCCACTTCCAATCGAAAATCGTAGTGCAGCCGTGTGGCGTCGTGACGCTGCACGCAAAAGTAGTTACCCGGCGAAGCCGCCGGCGCGGCCGGCGCGGGCTTGGGCTCCGGCGTCTTATCGAAGGAACGCTTGCGGCTGTATTCCTTTAACGACATGCCATCCCGCAGTATACTGACGTTAATGCCATCCCGCGCCGCCCGCTGGTTTGCGATTGCGCTGGTGGCGTTTCTTTGCGCCCAGCCGATTTCATTTCTGGCATTCGCCTCGCCGGATTCTACGTCCTGCTGCTGCAAAGATAACAGTGCCAGTTGCTGCCGGAGGTCGCACGGACATTCATCGGGACCGGCGTTCTCCTCGCGGGACTGCGGGCAGTGCCAGGTTTCGGTTCGCCAGAGCCAGCCTGTTGCGCAGACCGTTCCTCCTGCCACCTCGTATGCGGGATTAGCGCCAGCGCTTTCTTTGGCCATCGCGCGCCACGACGGTTTTCGCGCCACACGTTCCGATTCCGCACTCTACCAGCGTCCCCCTCCCTTCGTCGCTTAGTCCGCTCAACCAGACTGGAAGCGATCGATAAGGAGGTTATATGCAGAAGCTCGTATTGTGTTTGTGCCTTTTTAGTTGGCTGGTCCAAGCCACGATTTTTGGAAGGATACAAGGAATCGTTCACGATCCGCAGCATCGGCCCGTGGCCGGCGCGGCAGTGAAGCTGCAGGCGATTACTTCGGATTATTCTCAAACCGCGCAGGCGAACGATAATGGCGAGTTTTCGTTCACCACTGTGCCGGTCGGCGATTACACCATCACGGTCACTCAGCCTAAATTTGAGACCGCCGAGCAGGCCGTGACAGTGGATTCCAACTCGTCGCCGGTTCTCCACTTTCAACTGGCGATTGCGCCTTTGAATCAGACTACCGTGGTCGCCGCCCAAGCTGAAGCGGCGAATATGGATTCGGTAACGCCCACCACTCTGGTGGATCGTGAGGACATCGCCCAAACTCCCGGCGCCGACCGCACCAACAGCATGGCGATGATCACCGACTACACGCCCGGCGCATACGTAACCCACGACATGCTGCATATGCGCGGAGGCCATCAAGTGGACTGGCTCATCGATGGCGTGCCCGTACCCAACACCAATATCGCTACCAATCTTGGCCTGCAGATCGATCCCAAGGATATCGATTATCTCGAAGTCCAGCGCGGTAGCTACGATGCCGAGTACGGAGACCGCACCTATGGAGTCTTCAATATCGTGCCCCGAACCGGCTTTGAGCGTGATAATGAGGCGGAACTTGTAGTCAGTTCCGGCAATTGGT
>Ga0302325_10001610_pt1 | contig 57148 bp, 42 predicted proteins | sample Palsa_T0_2_FD_201948 | JGI IMG/M metagenome (GOLD analysis project Ga0302325, IMG submission 201948) | Peat permafrost microbial communities from Stordalen Mire near Abisko, Sweden - Palsa_T0_2 | ecosystem: Environmental > Terrestrial > Soil > Palsa > Peat permafrost | place: Sweden: Abisko... | reverse complement strand
TCGGTAAATACTTCCTGGTACCCGGTGAGGCTGGTGTTGAAAACGACTTCGCCGCCGCGCCGCGTGCGGGCGCCCGCGGCGCGGCCGTTAAAGACTCGTCCGTCTTCGAGCGCGAGCGTCGCGCGAACTGCGGGCGGGTGCGTCAGTGGTTCCTCCGATATTCATCATTGCACGTCGTTGGGCGGCGCCGGAATCGCTCCGAATTGCGCCACCGGCCAATACGCGAACACTGCTTTGCCATAAATCGAGCCTCGCGGCACCGGTCCAAACACCCGCGAATCATTGGAACTATCCCGATGATCCCCCATCACAAAAAATTCCTGCGTGCCCAGATGGATCGGACCGTAGCTGGTGCCGTCGAAAAAATTGGGTGGAACGTAAGGCTCATCAATTTCTTTCGCGTCCACGAACAAATGCCCGCGGCGGATTTCCACGCTCTCGCCCGGCAGCCCCACCACCCGCTTGATGAACGACTTGGAACGGTCCAGAGGATACCAAAAAACGATCACGTCGCCGCGCCCGATCGGCTCGAAGCGGTAGACAAACTTGTTGATGAAAATTCGTTCCTGGTCGCTTAGCAAGGGCGCCATGCTGGTGCCTTCCACCTTCACCGGCTGGTACAAGAACACGATGATGACCAGCGCCAGCACCAGGGCAACAGCCAAATCGCGGGCCCACCCCCGAATCTCGCGCGGGGAAAGGGGATGGTCAAGAGGAGAAGTAACGGTAGGTTGTGCGTCGCTCTCAGTCATTCCTGAAAATCCATTTATAGCACGCCGAGCCACACCCGCGCTATCGTGCTTCGCATTCCCGGGATTCGATTCCCCGAAGTTGGAGTGCTCGGCCGGCCTCGCGAGTTGTACGCAGCAGGCGATCCCGCGTGGCGGCATTCCAGCTGCCAGGGACTATTCGCCCAGCGCATAACGAATAATCGCCAGGCCCGCCACCACGGCGGTCTCGGTGCGCAAAATATTCTCGCCCAGCGAAGCTTCCAGAAATCCCGCCGCGCGCGCGGACGCCACTTCCTCATCTTTCCAGCCGCCCTCCGGTCCGATGGCCAGGGCCACCGAAGTGCCCGCGCAAGCCATCTGGGCGCTGCGAAACGACCGCGCATCCGGGCGCTCCGACAGCACGATCTTGCTGAACGCCGGGGATTCACTGAACGCCGTCAGCGGCGGCGTCACCACACCCAGCGTCGGCGGACGCAGCCGCCGCGCTTGCTGCGCCGCTTCCACCAGAATCTTTGCCCAGCGCTGCGAACGCTTCCCGGCCGCAGCGATCAGCCGCTTCTCGCTACGCGACGCCGCCAGCGGCACGATGTCCGTCGCGCCCAGCTCCGCGGCTTTCTCCAGGCACCACTCAAAGCGATCGAACTTCACGATCGATATCAGCAACTGCACCCGGATCATCGAAGCCTTCGCTTCGATCTGCTGCACCAGCTCGAATTCCACTTCCGGCCTTCCCCCGTTCTTGCGCACCCGGGCGATGCGCCCCAGCCACACCTGGCTGCCGTCACTCAATTCGTAAAGCTGCCCCGCTTCCGCGCGCAGCACTTTGCCCAAATGCTCCGCGGTCTCGCCATGAACCGTGGCGGAGTCGCCATCAAATCGGTCTACAAAAAATCGTCTACGCATGATCGAAGCCTTCTACCTGCTCGGATGCTTTTCAGTCCCGCAGATGGGGATTTTCTAGAAAATTGGAACCGGCGGATGCGGCGGGAGAAACCCCTGCAGACGGAAGAATTATGTGCCGGCCCGAAACGCAGCCGCCGGCAAAATTACAGCCGTACCGTACTCACCTGCTCGCTACCCAAAAATATCTTTTACCTTGTCGAAGAAGCTGGAGGTCCGCTCGATCGGCTTGTTTTCCGATTTCAACACCTGACCGAGCTGCTCCATCAATCGCCGCTGCTCTTTGCTCAGCTTTGACGGCACCACCACCCGCACGTGGATATACAAATCTCCGCGCCCTCCGTGAGGATTCGGCAGGCCCTTGCCGCGCTTGCGGAAGGTCTGCCCCGATTGCGTGCCCTCTGGAATTTCCAGCGCTTCTTCACCGCTCAGCGTCGGCACCTGCACCTGGGTTCCCAGCGCCGCCTGCGACATGGTGATCGGGATGGTCAGGTACAAATCCGAATTGCGCCGTTCGAAGAACGCGTGGTCCTTCACTTCCACAAAAACGTACAGGTCGCCCGGCGGACCGCCGTGCGTCCCCGGCTCGCCTTCCCCGGTGTACCGCACTCGCGTCCCGGAATCGACGCCTGCGGGAATATTCAGTTCCTGCACTTTGTCGCGCTCGATCCGGCCCTGGCCGCGGCAGTGCGCGCAAGCCTCGCGAATCACTTGCCCGGCACCCTGGCAGGCCGGGCAGGTCCGCGAAATGGCAAAGAATCCCTGCTGATAATGCAATTGTCCCTGGCCCTTACAACTCTGGCAGGTCACCATTCCAGTTCCGGCTTTCGCGCCGGTTCCGTTGCAAGCGCTGCAACTCTCGCGCCGGGTCATCTTCACTTGCGTCTTCATGCCTGACGCCGCTTCTTCAAACGTCATGGTCAGGTCGTAACGGAGATCCTCGCCACGCTGTCCGCGCGTTGCTCGTCCGGCGCGCCGGCGTCCGCGGGCTCCGCTGGTGGGATCTTGCATTCCGAAAAGGTCGAAGATGTCTTGAAATTCCTCGAAGATGGTCGAATTGAATCCGCCGCCATCGAACGATCCGCCGGAAAGCCCGGCATGGCCGTAACGGTCGTACACCGCGCGCTTATCGGGATCGGAAAGCACGCTGTAGGCTTCCGACGCTTGCCGGAACATGGACTCGGCTTCTTCCTTGTTCTGGGGATTCCGGTCGGGGTGCCACTGCAAAGCGGCTTTGCGGTAGGCGGACTTAATCCCGTCCGCGCTTACCTCCCGCGTGACGCTCAGAACCTCGTAGTAATCGCGTTTGCTGGTAGTAGGCATGAACGGTGTCTACCCCTTACCCGTTGCGGCCGATTCGCTGTGGCTGGAAACTTTCACCATCGCCGGACGCAGCACTCGGTCGTGGAATATGTAGCCTTGCTGCAATACCTGGGTCACCGTGCCATCCGGATATTCGCTGGTTTCCACGCTCTCGATGCCGTGGTGCAAATGCGGATTGAAGGGCTTCCCTAACGCGTCGATGCGCTCGATTCCCTGTTTGGCCAGCACTTCCCACAGTTGCTTGCGAATAATTTCCACGCCTTTGGAGTATTCCTGAACGGCGGGATCGTTCGATGCCGCGAGCGCGAGATCGAAGCCGTCCAATACCGGCAGCAGTTTTTCCGTCAGCGATTCGATTCCCCGGGCATGCTCCTTGGCCAAGCGCTGCTCGGACTGCCTGCGATAATTGTCGAAATCGGCTTGCCGCCTCTGCAGAGTCTGCAGCAAATCCTTGTTGTCGTCCTGCAGCTTCTTCCACGCTTCCAGCGAGGCGTCGCCGGCGCTCGCCCCGCCGCTTTCCGACGTGGGCACAGCGGCGTCCGTCTCCGCGGAGGCGTTCGCTTCCGGGACCAATTCGATCTTCATCTTTTTCTTCTCGGAGTCTCGATGGTTCAATAGGATCAACTTTCCAGATTATTTGTGCTGAAGAACTCGGCCATGAACGCCACCGCGGTGATCACTCGCTCGTAGTGCATGCGCATCGGTCCCAGAATGCCCAGCGCGCCTTGTATCTGCGCGTTCTGCATGTATGGCGCGCTGATCAGCGCGAGATGCTTCCCGGCATCGGTGATCTTTTTTACTCCCAGCTCGACGTGCACCGGCTCGGGGCCTTCGATGCATCCGTCGAGCAGGGCGATCAAGCGGCCCCGCTCCTCGATGGTCGAAAGCAATTCGCGCATTTGTTCCTGGCTGGCGAGGCCCAGCATGGTGGCAAACTGCGCCGCGCCATCCACGTATACTTGGCGGGTTTCATCGTCGCCCAGCAGGGCCGGATCGCACAGCTCCAGCGCGCCGCCCACCAGCCGATCGTATTTTTCCTTGTCGTTAGCCAGCTGCGTTTCCAGATCGCCGCGAATCGCCTCCAGCGTCCAACCGGAATAATGCGCGTTCAGGTGCGCCGATATGCGGTCCAGATCTTCCTGCCGGAATATTCGCTCCGGACGAATTACCTTGTCCCGCGTCATCCCTCCGCTGGCGACCAGCACCACCAACACCCGGCTCTCGGGCAGCAAAACAAATTTGAGGTGTTCGACCACCGTGCGCGCCAATGGAGGAGAAATAATAATTCCCACACCGCGCGACACTGCCGCCAGGACGTGGCTGGCCCGCTCCATCACCGCTTCCGGCGTCTGCGCGCTAGCCAGCTCTTTGCGAATCCAGTCCCGATCTTCGGGACGCACCGTGGCCTGCGACGATATCTGCTCTACGAAGAAACGATAGGCCGAAGCCGTGGGCACCCGCCCCGCGGAAGTGTGCGGCTGAAAGAGGTATCCTTCGCCCTCCAGATCGGCCATCACGTTGCGGATGGTGGCCGGGCTGAGCGATTCTTCGTGCACCTGCGCAATCGACCTCGAAGACACCGGCTCCCCGGTTTCGATGTACGCGCGCACCACGTCCGTTAATATTTTCTGATGCCGCTTTTGGTGGACAGTAGATGCACTCATAGTAATCGCAGCCACATTTGACCGCAGGATAGGTCCGTTTCAAATTTTAGAGGAGACGCACGCGAGCGTCAACCGGCGGCGCCCGCCGCCCATAACCATTCGGTATGCCGCGCGCGTTCGGCCGTGCCTGGCAAACTCGGAAAGGGCTTCCCAGTAATGGTTTCCGGCGATCCCGCTACGCGAAAGTCGCTCCGCCCGGCGTTACCAGATGCGGCATCGCGTTTTTTCAGACCGCACCATCGGCGAGCCGGCCGAGCATCCAAATGCCTTAGCGAACGACGGCATATTGGAGGGCGCACCGTTCCCACGGAAGCGCTGCAGCGGGTGCGGGTCGATGGCAGCGCGCCGGCGTTGCTCCTCGGGCCGCGCCGATCCAAACCACATCTGCGCCCATCCCAGGAAGAAGCGCTGTTGGGCATTGAAGCCGTCGATCTCCGCGGGCGCCGGTTTTCCGGCCAGGGTTTTCTCAAATGCGGCGTGAGCGATCGTCAAACCGCCCAGGTCCGCGATGCTTTCTCCGGTCACCAATTTTCCGTTCAGGTGGAGCCCGGGTTCCACTACATATGCCTCGAATTGGTCGGTGACACACTGTGAGCGCGCCTGGAAATTTTTAAGATCCTCAGGCGTCCACCAGTTCTTTAGATTTCCCTGGGCGTCGAACTTGGCCCCCTGATCGTCGAAACCGTGAGTCATCTCGTGCCCGATCACCGCGCCCATGCCTCCGTAGTTCATGGCGTCATCGCGTTTGGCGTCGTAGAACGGCGGCTGCAGAATTCCCGCCGGGAATACGATCTCATTCATCGATGGGTTGTAGTAGGCGTTGACCGTCGGCGGCGTCATGCCCCACTCGGTGCGGTCCACTGGCTTGCCAATTTTAGCGGCATCGCGATGAAACTCGAATTCGTTGCCCTTTTCCACGTTCTCCGCAAACGAGGTGCGCACCACCTTGAAGGCCGAATAATCGCGCCAGTGGTCCGGATAGCCGATCTTGAGCGCAATGGCGTCGAGCTTGGCGCGCGCCTGTTTGCGAGTGTCAGGTCCCATCCAGTCCAAAGTAGCCAGGTCGTCGCGCAACGCCGCGATCAGGTTGTGCACCATCTCCAGGGCGCGCGCCTTGGACGCCGGCGGAAACGCCTTCTTCACGTAGATCTGGCCCAAGGCCTCGCCCAGTTCCTGGTCGGTCGCTTCCACGCAGCGCTTCCAACGCGGCAGCAACTCTTGCGTTCCGGTCAGGGTCTTGCCGTAGAAATTGAAATTCTCGTCCACGAACGCCGAGGGCAGGCCCTCCGCGGCGGCGTGCACCAGGTGCCAACGCAGATACACTTTCCAATCGGCGAGCGGCGTTTCGGTGAGCATGGCGCTGTAAGTTTTGAAAAACTCGGGTTCGCTCAGGTTGATCGAATCGACCGGCGGCGCTCCGATTTCATGAAAATACTTTGCCCACGAAATCGACGGCGTCGCGGTTTTCAGATCCACCAGGGTCATCACGTGATAGACATTGTCCGGATTGCGGCGCTCCACGCGGGTAAGCGAAGCATTCGCCAGCTTGGTCTCCAGCGCCAACACGGTCTTGGCTTCCGCGTCCACCGAGCCGGCATCATCGCCGGCCAGCGACAGCATTTTGGCGATGTGGGCAGCGTACTGGTCACGCAGCTTCACCGACTTGTCGTCGGTCTTGGTGTAGTAGTCCCGGTCGGGCAGTCCCAGTCCGCCTTGAGATGCGCCCGCGATTACTTTCGTGCTGTCCTTGAAATCCTGTTCCGATTCGAACCGGAATGCGCTCCTTACGCCTTCCGTTTGCAGTTGGGCGATCTCCGTCTGGAGTTCGTCGGGGTTCTTAATCGCTGCGATTCGCTCGAAATCCGGATCGAGGGGTTTCAGACCTGCGCTCTCAATTGCGGTTTCATTCATGCAGCTCGCATAGAAGTCGCCGATTTTTTGCTCGTTGCTGCCGGGCTCGGCGCTTTGGTTCTTTGCCGCCGCTTCCAAAATTTCATGGAGGACGTCTTCGTTGTGCGCCTCCAGCATATTGAAATTGCCCCAGCGCGCATACGCGGCCGGAATCGGATTGGCTTTCATCCAGCCGCCGCCGGCAAATTGGAAGAAGTCGTCGCAAGGCTTCACCGAGCGATCGAGGTTGGCCAGATCAAAGCCGTGCGCCGCGGAGGGATCGAGCGCCGCAACGGCCTGCAGCGCCGCGCAGCCGCCGGCAATGTCCACAACCGAAACAATGGCCGCCTTCGGTTCCATACCGGTCTGGGCGGAAAGGCTCACCACCGCCAACGCGAGTACCGCCAAAATTAAAATGGATCGATTGAACATGCGTGACTCACCCTGTCCCCTTCAAGATTTCGTACCTTGTCCGTTAGACGTTCGATCCAGGCATTCGGGTTTCGCCCACATTCATGTTCCGCCAGCAAACGCGCGCGCGGAATGCTCGCACGCGTTTTCGAATAACAATACCACTAGGCGTTATCGATCTGCGCCCGCTGCAGCTTGTCGGAGTAGTCGATGTAAATCGACTTCCACTCGGAGTAAAAGTCCAGCGCCGCCATGCCGGATTCGCGATGGCCGTTTCCGGTGTTCTTGGTTCCCCCGAACGGCAAGTGAGTCTCCGCGCCGATGGTCGGGGCATTCACGTAGACGATTCCGGTATCCAAATCCCGCTGCGCCCGGAACGCACGATTGACGTCGCGCGTGTAAATCGACGATGACAATCCATACTTCACGCCATTAGCGACTTCGATGGCTTCGTCGAAATCCTCGATCGGCATCACCGACACCACCGGCCCGAAGATTTCTTCCTGCGCAATTCGCATTTTCGGATTGCAGTCGACGAACACGGTCGGCTCGTGGAACCATCCGTTGGCCCATCCGTCCGTCTGCAGCCGGCGCCCGCCGCAAGCTAGCTTGGCGCCTTCGCCCAGGCCGATTTCGACGTACTTCATCACCGTATTCAGTTGCGTCTCGTTGATGCAAGGCCCCATCTGCACGGTGGGGTCCAGCCCGTCTCCCACCTTCAACGATTTCGCGCGAGCCACAAACCGCTCGGTGAATTCCTTGTAGACTTTCTTGTGCACCGCGACGCGGCTGGCCGCGGTACAGCGCTGGCCGGTGGTTCCAAACCCACCCCAGATGGCGCCGTCCACCGCCAAGTCAATATTGGCGTCCTCCATCACCATGATGATGTTCTTCCCGCCCATTTCCAGGTGACAGTGCTTGAATGTGGGCGCGCAACCCTGGCTAATCAGGCGGCCGGTGTCGGTCGATCCGGTAAAGCTGATCAACCTGACATCGGGATGGCGCAGCAGCGCCTCACCGGCGTCCGGGCCCCAGCCGTTGACAATGTTTAGCACGCCGGGCGGCAGTCCGGCCTCTTCCAGCGCCTGCATCATGTTGTAGGTCGAGAGCGGCGTATCCTCCGCCGGCTTCAGCACGATGGTATTGCCCATTACCAGAGCGGGCATCGACTTCCATGACGGAATGGCCATCGGGAAATTCCACGGGGTGATCAAGCCGCACACGCCGATCGGCGCGCGCACGGTCATCGCAAACTTATTCGGCAGCTCAGAAGGAGTGGTGATGCCAAACTGCCGGCGGCCCTCTCCGGCCATCAGGTAGGTCATGTCGATGGCCTCCTGCACGTCGCCGCGGGTTTCCGCGAGCACCTTACCCATTTCCTGGGTCATCTGCCGCGCGTACTCTTCGCGGCGGGCTACCAGGATTTCGGCGGCGCGATATAGAATTTCGGCGCGCTTCGGCGCCGGCACCAGGCGCCAAGTCTTGAAGGCTTCTTTCGCCGCGTCCACCGCGAGATCAATATCCTTCTCGCCCGACGCCGGAAAGACTCCCAGCAGCTCCGACGTATTCGCCGGATTGCGGTTCTCGATTGCTTTTCCACCGAGCGAGTCAACCCACTCGCCGTTGATATAGTTTTTATAAACTCGGGGCATAGCGGCAGTTGCCATATTCCTTCCTCCGGGAAGCCCAAAACAGATCGTGTCTCGGGGTAAGACTCGGCCCACAACGCAAACTCGGACTCAACACCCGGCGGCACCCCAGATCATGCACGGTACGAGCGGACATCAAGCTAACAAACGGATGCATAGGCGTCAAACTCGGGACCGCCACTGCCGTTTCGTATTAGATGAGCTCGTGGCGTTTCGGTTTCGCCGTTCCACCGTGGCGCACTTTCAGATCGCGCGAGCCGTCTCCCTCCTTTCGGCTATCTACGTCGGTCTGCGCCGTCTTCTCTACTACTTACCCGCGATTTGCTGCGAATCGAACGTCTCAACTCCCTTAGAATCAGGCACATTCAATTTCTAATCTCTACTCGTGTTGCGATTCAAAAAACCATGTCCCCCCGGCCCGATTCGGGGGAAAATTCCGCGGTCATGTGGATCACGATGGGTCGCTATGGCAAAGCCGCGCTCTTTTCACTGGGAATCTAGCACGGCGGGGAAAGCCAGGGTAGAGATCACTTCGGTGGGAATTGGGCGGGAGTGTTTTTAGGGGGCCGAAGCTGGGGTACAGGCTGCGCTACAGGCCGCGTTTACGGATTGGTCCCGCGTGGCTCGGACGGTTCCTCGATCTCGTTCTCGGGGGACGGGTTCTTGGATAGGCGGCTGGGTACGGCCAAGGGCGAGGGCTGCGGGGCGCTTACGCCCGCTATCTGCGAACCCAGACCCAATTTCTGCAGGGTTAGCGCGTCAAGCTTCCCGGACCCGGAAAGCCCGTGCGACTGCTGAAATCGCTGCATCGCGGCGACCGTGTCGATATCCCACTTGCCGGTTGGCTGGGCGGAATAGTATCCGTCCATGGAGAGCGCGGACTGAATTTCCCGGATACGATCCGGAGTCGGCGCCATTTGCTTGGGTTCGCGCTTGGATCGGTTGTGGCGGTTCGATGCCAGAGACTTTTTGCCGGCAGCGTGGGTGCCGGCTTTGGCGGAGGTTGCGGTGGACGAAGCGGCCTTCACGCCCGCTTTCGCGGCGGGATGGGCAGTGGATGCGGACTTGCGCGTGGTAGCGGCTTGCGGCGGTTTGGCGTTCTCATGGCGCGCCGGCTTGGGACCGGCGAACATTCGCGCCGCCGGCCAGACCATCGCCACCAGCGCGACTGCGCCCAGCAGGGCATACCGCAACACTTTTCCGCTTGTTTGGTTTGGCATATGTTATTGCTCCGCAGGGACTGACCCCGCCAAAAACACGGTCAACAGGCGGCCGGATTCGGCATGGCGCGCCACCTTGAACAACACATCGTTGCCGGCCTTCAGCTTGGAAATCTCCCTCTTGTATTCGTTCAAATTCGAAACCGGCACGCGATTCACTTCGATGATGATGTCGCCGCGCAGGAAGCCAACGTCTTCCGCGAAACTGGCCGGTTCAACCTCGGCCACTACCACTCCGGTCTGTTTCTCCATTCCCAGCTTGCGAGCAAACTCCGGAGTCAAATCGTCGAGGCGCAGCCCAAATTCCGAAGGGCCGCTGTCTTCCGGCGTTTCGGCACTATTCGACGCCGTTTCGGGGAAAAGTTTCAGGCGATCGCCGACCACCACCGAAACCTCTTTGGCCTGCTTGTTTCGAATATATCGAATCTGTACGCTCTGGCCGATGGCGGTCTGGGCGATCGGATTCACAAGGTCCGCGCCGACCTTCACCGCGTGCCCGCCCACTTCGGTAACTACGTCGCCGGACTGAATTCCGGCCTTCTCGGCGGGGCTGCCAGGCTCAACGTCTTCCACCACCACGCCATAAGACGCGCCCAGTTCTTTCAGCAGAATCGGATTGTTGCTATGTTCTTCGGAGAAACGAATTCCGATCGATCCGCGGGTGACGTGCCCCGAAGTAATCAACTGGTTGTAGACGGTGATCACGGTATTCGAGGGCAGGGCAAATCCAACGCCCTGAAAACCGCGCCCACCGGTCAGGATGGCGGTATTGATTCCAATCACTTCACCGGCCATGTTCACCAGCGGTCCGCCCGAATTCCCGGGGTTGATTGCGGCGTCGGTCTGAATGAATCTCTGGAATTGCTTTCCAAGGTTGGCGCGATCTTTGGCGCTGACGATTCCCGCGGTCACGGTGGACTGCAAGCCAAACGGGCTGCCGAAAACCAGCACCCAGTCTCCGACGTTGGCGCCGTCAGAATTGCCCATTTTGGCTACCGGCAGATCGCCGTCCGGCTCGATCTTCAATACTGCCAGGTCGGTTTCCTGGTCGGCGCCAATTACTCTCGCGGTGTAGCGCTTGGAGTCGTTGTTCAGGGTGACTTGAATGTTGGTGGCTTGGTCGATCAGGTGATGGTTGGTGAGGATGAAGCCTTTTTTGTCGACGATTACACCCGAGCCCAGGCTGCGCTCAGCGTCCGGACCATCGTCCGGTGAATCGAAAAATCGATCGAAGAAATCCTGGTCCGAACCTCCCGGACTTCCCGAATCTCCCGAATCTCTGGGCTTCTTCGCTTTCGGCTTCTCGATCACTTGGGTGGTAGAAATATTCACTACCGCGGGCTCCAAGCGTCCGATCACCGAGGAAAAGCCATTGGAAAGCTGAACGGGATCCGGGATGGCCAGCAGTGCTGCGCCCGGCGATCCGGCTTGCGATTTGGTGGCCAGCGCGCGCCCGGAAATCAGGGTCCCTAGCAAAATGCCGACGCCCAGGGTGATGATCATCAGCAGCGTGGCGAAAATCTTGCGCCGCCTCACCCAATCCACCATCTCGCGCACCTGGATTCCCATGCCTACACTCCTTCCAGCCACTGACACGTCGATGTACCTGGGATTGTACCACCGCCACGCATCAATGCGCTTCTGGGCCAGTCGCGCTGTTTCATCTCTGGCAATGCTCAGGCGGGCAATGGGTGCGGTACTTCTGTTCTTGGAGAATCGGCAGGGCGGCCGAGTTGTCACAATTCATTCGTGGCATTCGTGCGATTCGTGTGGGCGGCCAGCGGACTCTCAACCTGACGCACTTCTGCAGTTGAAGGCCATTGGCGTTCGCCGCCCAAGTTGTTACAATTCTTTCATACCAGATGACAGCTCGAACACTCTACGAAAAGATTTGGGATTCTCACATCGTTCGGCAAGAAGCCGGTAAACCTTCGCTCATCTACATAGACCGCCATCTGATCCACGAAGGCACTTCCCCACAGGCGTTCGCGGGCCTGAAGGCCCACGGGCGCAAAGTGCGCCGGCCGGAGATGACTTTTGCGGTGATGGACCATTCGGTCTCCACCAAGAACCGCTTGCTTCCCGTGCTCGACCCCGATGCCGCCAGCCAGTTCAAAGCCCTTTCGGAGAATTGCCGCGAAACCGGGGTGCGGCTGCTGGACATGCACAGCCGCAATCAAGGGATCGTGCATATTATCGGGCCGGAGCTGGGCATCACCCAGCCGGGATTAACGGTGGTGTGCGGCGACAGCCACACGTCGACACACGGCGCCATGGGCGCCCTGGCATTTGGAATTGGTACCAGCGAAATCGAGCATGTTCTGGCCACGCAGTGCCTATCGCAATTCAAGTCCAAGACCATGCGCATACAGGTGAACGGCAAACGCAGCAACGGGGTCACTGCCAAGGACATCATTCTGGCGATTATCGGGAAAATTGGCATTGCCGGCGGCAACGGCCACGTCGTGGAATATGCCGGCGAAGCCATTCGCCGGCTTTCGATGGAAGGACGCATGACGGTCTGCAACATGTCGGTGGAAGCGGGAGCCCGGGCCGGGATGGTGGCGCCGGACGAAACCACGTTTCAGTATCTGGAGGGCCGGCCGTTCGTCCCGCGGGGCAAGGATTTTCAGGAAGCGGTGGAGCACTGGAAGGCGCTGGTAACCGATCCGGGCGCGAAATATGACGTGATGATCGAACTCGACGCTGCCCAGCTGGCGCCACAGGTAACCTGGGGAACGAATCCGGAGATGGTGACCGACGTGACCAGCCGCGTGCCGGATCCAGCATCGTTTGGCACGGCGGACGCGCGCAAGGCCGCCGAGTACGCGCTCGAATATATGGGGCTGAAGGCCGGTACGCCGATTTCCGATATTTTCGTCGACCGCGTTTTTATTGGTTCATGCACCAACGCGCGAATTGAGGATCTGCGGTTGGCAGCGCACGTGGTGGAAGGCAAGCACGTCTCGCGCACGCTCAAGCAAGCGATCGTGGTGCCGGGCTCACGCAGCGTGAAGGCTGAAGCCGAGGCCGAGGGCCTGGACAAAATTTTCCGCGATGCGGGATTCGAGTGGCGAGACGCGGGCTGCAGCATGTGCATCGGTATGAACGACGACGTGCTTCCCAGCGGCGAGCGCAGTGCGAGCACTTCCAACCGCAACTTCGAAGGGCGGCAGGGCAAGGGGAGCCGCACACACCTGGTGAGCCCGATGATGGCCGCGGCGGCGGCGATCGAAGGGCACTTCGTCGATATTCGCCAATGGGATACCGCCGGAGGCGACCACGCATGAAGCCTTTCACGAAACACACCGGGTTGGTGGCGCCGATGGACCGGGTGAACGTCGACACCGACCAGATGGTGCCCAAACAATTCCTCAAGCTGCTCACCCGCGAGGGCTACGGCCGCGTGCTTTTCTATGACTGGCGATACCTTCCCGGCGAAAAACCCAATCCCGAATTCGTGCTGAACGCGCCGCGGTATCGCGGAGCATCGGTTTTGATCGCGCGGGCTAATTTTGGATGCGGATCGAGCCGCGAACACGCGCCATGGGCCATTGCGGACTATGGATTCCGGGCGATTGTGGCGCCCAGCTATGCCGACATTTTCTATAACAATTGCTTTAAGAACGGCATCCTGCCGGTGACGCTGAGCGACGCCGAGGTGCAGGAGCTGTTCACGCGCAATGCAGCGACGCCCGGGTACCAGCTGAGCGTGGACCTGGAAGCCAACGTGGTGTACGACGATCAGGGTTTTCGCAGCGGGTTTAGCGTCGATCCGTTTCGCCGGCAATGCCTGCTCAAGGGGCTGGACGATATCGGACTGACCCTGGAGCATGAACCCGACATCACGGCGTACGAGAGCCGCGGGATTCCCACGCCGGTGATGCACTCGGCCGTCGATTTCAAAGTTTTTGACTCTTCTGAAACCACTTCCTGAAAATTCCGCCGCAGAGCTTCGTTCCTCAGTTACTATGAATTGCCCCGGTGTTTTTCCCCTAGTAACTGGAGGAACGTGGCAGAAATTAGTCGTCCGCAGCGACACAGAGACTCGTTAGCGGTACCGAAAAATCGGGCGTCGCACGCTGGAAGGCATGGCGAGCGGCTGGTCCGTCCTCTAGATTTCGCCGAAGTATCCTGGTCGCAAAATTCTCGTCGCTGGCGGGTGAGGAAATGCGTCGCACGGCATAGTTACGTCCTGATTTTCTGCCTGATCGCGTTTGGTTCCACCGCGTCGGCCCAAAGCCCGGTTCCCTTTCTTAATCAGCCGCTGGTTCCGTCTGCGGCCGTTCCCGGCTCCGCCGCGTTGACGCTGACCGTAAACGGCTCGGGCTTCGTGGCGGGTTCGCAAATCGACTGGAACGGCGCGGCGCTTCCCACCGTATTCGTCAGCGCGACGCAGCTTACGGCCACGGTCCCGGCAACGAACCTGGCCTCTCAAATTTCCGCCACGGTCACGGTGGTAAACCCTGCGCCATCCAAAGGCGCGTCGAATCCGGTTCTATTTATGGTGACGCCGGCTACGGCCAATGTAACCACCGACGAAACGGATATTTCCCTGCCAGCCACGCCCGCAGCGGTGATCACCGCCGATTTCAACCACGACGGCATTCCCGATATCGCGGTGGTGCTGTCCGCGGGCACGGCGGCTAGCAACGGCGTGGCGATCTATCTCGGCAAGGGCGATGGGAGTTTCGGCGCGCCGCAAACGTTCGCCGTCGGCTCCGATCCAGTGGCGCTGTGTGCGGCTGATTTCAATGGCGATGGCAAGCTCGATTTAGCGGTGGTGAACGATCAGGACGCGACCGTCTCGATCCTGCTGGGCAATGGCGATGGAACGTTCCAGGCGCAGACGACTGCGCCGACCGGCCCAAATCCCGTGTCCATCGTCGCCGGGGACTTCAATTCCGATGGCCACATCGATCTGGCGATTGCCAACACCTCCGCGTCGGTTTCGGTTCTGCTCGGGAAGGGCGACGGGACATTTACAGCGCAGCCGGATTTGGGCGTGGGGAGCCATCCCATCGGAATCGCCACCGGAGATTTCAATGGCGACGGCCATCTCGATCTTGCGGTCGCGGACGCGGGAATCAACGTGGTGTTTATTCTGTTTGGGAACAACAACGGGACGTTCACGCCGCATCGCAACTACGCTACCGGATCCACGCCGCACGCGGTGATCGCTGCGGACCTCAACGGCGACGGCGTGCTCGATCTGGTCACCGTCGATGAAAACTGTTCGGTGGGACCGTGCCCCGCGGGATTGGTTTCGGTTCTGCTCGGCAATAGCGACGGCACTTTTCAGGGCGAGGTCAGCTACCCCGCCGGCTCGACGGCGTACCAGGTGGTGGTCGGAGATTTTAACGGCGATGGTTTGATCGACCTGGCGACCGCGAATATGCAGGCCAATTCCGCTTCCGTGCTGCTCGGCAATGGCGCTGGAATATTTGCCGCGCCGATTAACATTCCTATTGCCGGGTCCCCCGCGGCCATGGCTGCCGCAGATTTCAATTCCGACGGACGGCTCGATTTGGTCCTTGCTAGCCCGGGATCCACTACGTCCAATTCGTCGCTTAACGTTCTGCTGCAGGCTGGCGTCGCGTCTCTTTCGCCGCCTAGCCTGATGTTCCCATCGGAGAATTTCGCGGTGAGCGCGCCTCCGCAATCCATCACGCTGAGCAACCTCGGCAGCGCCGCCCTGGCCTTCTCGGGTGTGTCGGTCACTGGCGCGGATCCCAACGATTTCAGCGCGACCAACAACTGCGGGCCGAGTCTTCCGATCGGGGCGACTTGCACGATCACGGTCACGTTCCTACCGCAGTCGAGCGGAGCGCGCAACGCATCACTCAACGTCACCGCAGGGACACCATTGAATACGACTGTTTCGACCGCGGTGCTGACCGGCACGGGAATCGCGGCCAACGCCACGCTCAACGTGAGCGCGCTGTCGTTTAATCCGCAAGTGGTGAGCACCACCGGCGGCAACCAATTCTTCACGCTATCGAGCACCGGGAACGTCGATCTTACTTTTGGATCGATGATTATTTCCGGCGCGAACCCCGAAGACTTTTCGGCCACTACGACGTGCGACGCTACTGTGCCGGTGGGAACCACTTGCAATGTGTTTGTGAGCTTCACGCCGTCCGCGGGCGGCGCCCGCTCCGCGGTTCTAACTGTTTCCGATTCCGCACCGAGCGGCACGCAGACCGTCAATCTTTCGGGAACAGGGCAAGCCTTTGCCATGGCGCTGGGCGGCTCGGGTTCGAAGAGCGTCGCGCCCGGACAATCCACCAGCTTTCAGCTGCAGGTAACGCCGCAGGGAGGTTTCAACCAGTCTGTGACGTTGAGCTGCAGCGGCGCGCCGGTGAACGCCACGTGCAGCGTGAGTCCGTCTACCGTGCCGATGAACGGATCCGCCCCCGCCAGTGTAAACGTCATGGTGGTCACCCAAGCGGGCTCCGTGCTGCCAACGGCCCGCCCCGGCGGGGGACCGATGGATGGCCGGCGTGGGTATCCCGTGGCGGTGGTTTGGCTCTTGCTGCTGTGCGTCACTGCGGGCAGTCTACGTGGTGGCATACGCTCCCCAGCAGCCGTGGGGCGGCTAGTGGCGTTGGTCCTGGTGATTGCGTTGTGTGCGGGGCTTTCGGCGTGTATTGGGAGCTCTGGGGCAGGCGGAGGCGGTTCGCATATGGATGGGACCCCTGCTGGTACTTACACGCTGACGGTGACCGGAAAATCGGCGCCGCTGATTCAGACGGTTACCCTTACGCTGACGGTACAGTAGCTCGCCGCCACCCTTTGCGGAATTCGCGCGTGGAACCAAGCGATCCGATTGACGTAACCCCTTTAGATTTCGGACCGGTCCAGTACCCTGGGTGACGCTGGTTGACCGCTGCTTGGAAATTGCGCTATACAACACTCGGATGTACTTGCGAACAATCTTTCGGGGAATCACCGGCTCGTTGTTGTTCCTGATATTTCTCTCTGTACCTGGACTGTCTGCAACTGAGCCGGCTGCGCTTGGGCTGGCTGCACCGGCTGCAGGCGCTCCCTCCCGGACGCAGAACGATTCGCCCAGCGGCTGGGTGGAAGTCCGCAGTCCCCACTTCATTATCGTCAGCAACGCCAGTGAGGAGCAGGCGGAAAAAACCGCGCAGCATTTCGAGGAAATTCGCGCCGTCTTCCGCACGGCGTTGCCCTTCGCCAGCACCCACGAAAGCCCGGTGATCACGGTGCTGGCGCTGCGTGACGAAGAGTCGATGCAGGAGCTTCTGCCGGACTTCTGGGAAAAGGGCCATGTGCGCAATGCCGGCCTGTTCGTGCAGCGGCTGGGCAAAGCTTACATCGTCCTGCGGCTCGATCTGGTGACCGACAATTCGTACGAGACGATCTACCACGAATATTTTCATTCGATCACCACGCCCTACTATCCCTATTTGCCGCTGTGGCTTTCCGAGGGCCTCGCCGATTTTTTCGGCAACGCTGAGATCAACGCGAAGGACGTCACCCTGGGCCGCATCAACGCGTCGCTATTGCGCCAGCTCAACGGCAAGACGCTGATTCCGCTGCCCACGCTTTTCCGCGTGGATCATGCCTCGCAGTATTACAACGAGCAGGAACGCACATCGCTCTTCTACGCCGAATCGTGGGCGCTCACGCACTACTTGCTGGTGGGCAACGACGAGTCTCGCCATTCGGCCATCGCCAATTACCTGAAAGCACTGCAGCACCAGGTGCCACAGGACAAGGCGGCGCAGCAGGCGTTCGGGGACCTGAACGCTCTGGCGCGCGAGCTGGTTCGGTATGTGGGCAGTTCGTACTTCCGGGAAGTGCGGATGAAGTCCGCTCCCGAATTCGAAAGCACCGGCTATGAATCCCGCGCGTTGAGCGAAGCAGAATCCGCGGCCATTCGCGGAAATTTCCAGGTGTATCGGAGCCGGCCCGCGCTGGCCAAGCCTCTGATCGACGAGGCGATGCGGCTCGATCCGAATCTTGCATTGGCGCATGAGACGCGCGGGGTAATGGAATATCTCGACGGTCATCGCCCTAACGCGCTCGCGGAAATGAATCGCGCCGTTGCGCTCGATCCGCAGAATTACCTGACGCGGTTTTTGCGGGCGACGCTGCTGGAAGAAGAGGATGCTGCGTACCAGACCGACTACACGGTGGAATCCGATTTGCGCCGCTCCATCGAACTCAATCCGGACTACGCCGGCGCATACGGCTTTCTGGCTTCCTACCTCGCCGGACAAAAGAAGGATCTAGCCGAAGCGCTAGGCTTCGCGGAGAAGGCCGCCGATCTGGAACCGGGAACCTGGGTTTACCAGTACGATATGGCGGAGGTCTTCTTGCGCCTGAATCGTCCTGCTGACGCGGTCGCGGCGGGCAATCGCGCGATCGCGGAAGCCACTCGTCCGGAAGACCGCGAACGCGCCAAGCGCTTTTTGGCGGAGATGCGTCGCTATAACGATGCGGTGGACGCGCGGCCTCCGGCACCCAATCGGCCGGCCTCGAAAGACGGCGTCCTCGGCGACGCCACGCTGCCCTCCGCCGATGCCAGTTCGCCGCGCCGGGCGGAAGAGGCGAATGCGAGCGCGATGGTGGGGAAAGTTCTGCAGGAGACATGCGCAGCGGACGGCGCGTTGCGGTTCAGCGTTGCCGCCGCCAACGGTCCGATCCGCTTCGCCACTGGGCCGCGCGGCACGTTCGGACTTTTTATCCCCGAGTCCGGCTTCCCGGCGAATTTCGACGTTTGCAAGGATTTGACCGGGCAGCGGGTGCAGGTGGGATTTACAGAGGGTAAAGCCCAAGAAAGCACCACCCAGGTGATAACGATCAGCGTGCTGGGCGATCCGCCTACGTCGCTGCCCCCACCGGCGATCATCGAAAGCCAGCCCACCAGCCGGCTTTCCGCGGAGGGAACGGTGGCGCTGCTATCGTGCGAAGGCAGAAAACTGAGCGTGGCCATTCAGTTCGATCAGTACGAGCTGGTCCTGCGCACTATGGACTATTCGAAGATTACTTTTTCCACGGTGCGACCCGGCGGGCCCGGGAAATATAATCCGTGTACGCAGCTCCGGGGGCGGCACGTCCGGGTGGACTACGCTCCGGTGGATAGCAAGCTGATCGACGGCAATCTGCTTTCAGTTACGGTGAAGAACTAGCCCGTTCGATGGGCTATTTCGGTGCTGGCGGTTCGGCCGCGGGTCCGGGTTCGGCCTTGGCTGCCGTTTCCGTTTCGACTTTGGCTCGGTAGACGATGCGGCCGCCGGCGATGGTCATCCACACCGGCAGCTTCAAAAGCTCAGGCGCAGCGATCCGCGTGATGTCCTGGGGATAGACCACCACGTCCGCGAGCATTCCCGGCGCTAGAATTCCCTTCCGCTGCTCTTCGAACTCGGCATAGGCGCTGCCCGCGGTGTAGTGGCGCAAACAATCCGCGATCGGCAGCATTTCCTGCGGTTGCCAGCCGCCGGCTGGACCGCCGTCGGGCAGCTCGCGCGTCACGCATTCGTAGATTCCACGCAACGGATTTATCGGCTCGACGGGATAGTCGGTGCCGAAGGCGAGACGCACGGCGTGGCCCTGCATGGTTCGCCAGGCGTAGGCGCCCTTGACGCGCTGCGGACCCAACCGCGCATCGGCCCAGCGCTGATCGTCGAGCAGGTGGCTGGGCTGCATGGAGGCGATGACATCGAGGCCCGCGAATCGCGCGAATTCATCCGGCGCAACTACCTGCGCGTGTTCGACGCGGTCGCGGCGGTCGCGCGCGCCGTTGGCTTCTCTTTCCGCGGCGAAGGTGTCCAGCGCGACGCCATTGGCGCGGTCGCCGATCGCGTGAAATAGCAACTGGAAGCCGGCGCGGTCGCGTTCGATGGCCTGTTGTTTCAGCTTGGGTGGATCGACGCGCAGGACTCCCTTTGTGGTCGGGTCGTCTGAATACGGTGCGAACATCGCTGCGGTGCGCGAGCCTAGCGAACCGTCCATGAAGGCCTTCAGGCCGCCGGTCTTCAGCCATGGATCATCGGTGCCGACCGCTTGCCGGAATCTTTTCAGGCGCTCGACCGGCAGATCAAAATCCAACCACTCGAAAATCCGCGCAGTCAGTTTTCCCTGCGCTTTCAGTTCCTGGTAAATCGCGATGGTGCCGGGCAAGGCATCGGGATCTTTGCCTGCGGTGAGCGGCGAGAAATCTTGCGCGCTGGTGACGCCGTGCTCCGCGAGGTCTGCCAGGCCCAATTGCACTGCGCGCCGCCACTTTTCGGGCGGCACCGCCGGGATGCGCTGGAACACCAGGTTCATGGCCGCGTCTTCTTCCAGCATCCCATTTGGCTCGCCGGTCTTGGAGTCGCGCATGATGCGCCCGCCGGGCGGATCGGCGGTCTTCGCGGTGATATGGGCAATCTGGAGGGCGCGGGTGTTTACTACCGCCACGTGCCCATCGATGCGACCGAAAAACATTGGCCGATCCTTCGCCACTGCGTCCAAATCGGCGCGCGTCGGAAAACGATTCTCTTTCCACAACGTGTGATCCCATCCCTGGCCGGTGATCCATTCGCCTGCGGCGTAGTCTTTTAGATTCTCGCGAATCCGCTGCTGGAATTCGGCAATGGACTTGGTGCCCTCGAAATTGATCTGGATTTTCGCGAAGCCGCCATCGAACAGGTGGATGTGCGCGTCGTTGAAACCGGGCATGGCGAAGCGTCCGTGGAGGTCGATGCGCTGGGTCCTTGGCGAATCGAACGCAACCATGTCGTGCTTTATACCGACGGCGATAATCGTCTCGCCGCGAATCGCCAACGCGGAAACGCGCGGGTTCGCTGGATCGCCCGTCCAAATCGCTCCGTTGTAGAGGATGATATCGGCGGGAACTTCCTTGGGCGCGTGCGCGTGGGTCTCGGCTTGCCCTTGGGCTTGAGCCGCGGCGCCAAGCGGGCTATCGGCGACGCCCGTCCCTACGAGCGCCGTGGCGATCAAGGCCGCTCCGCCAGCCAGCGCGCGCAGGCCCTGGAGCCTCGTTTGCCGCGCGGTCAGAACTGCACTCCTGCAACCGTCAGGATCGTCAGCAGAGCGCGCTTCAAACCCAATGCTCGACCTGCGGAGTCGTACCATTCGTCCACGGTATGCGATCCGCCGGCGCGTCCGCCCCCACCGATGCCAATCGCCGGTATCCCCAGCGACAAGGGAATGTTTGCATCGGTAGAAGAACTCTCGAACCTCGATCGATTACCTAAGTATTTGTCCACTCCGGTAATCGCCAGAACCAACGGCGCATCGCTCGGTAGTTTCCCGGCCGGCCGCACCCCGAGAGATCGGTACGACATCTCCAGCGACCCGCTGCCCGGCACCGCGGCCGTCATTTCTTCGCGGATGCCTGACTGCATCGCGGTGTGCAATTCCTTTTCCAGGCGGTCCAGCTCTGGTTCTTCTTCCGACCGCAAATCGATCTTCACCGACGCGCGATCCGGAATTGCGTTCACCGATGTTCCACCCTCCACCACGCCGAAATTAAACGTGGTCCGCGGGACATCGGGAATGGACACGGAAGAAAACGCCACCATGCCTCGCGCCAGGGCGGTGATGGCATTCGGCGATCCGAAATCCGACCAGCTGTGGCCGCCCGGGCCGCGCACGGTGGCCTCGATTCGTCGCGACGCCAAACCCTGGGTGACGATGTGGTCGGTGGATGCGCCGTCGATAGCGATCACGGCGCGCAGGCGGTCCTTGTAGGTGGTGATGAGCTGGCGAATTCCGCGCAGGTTTCCCTCGCCTTCTTCTCCGGTGTCCCCGGCGAAAACGAGGGTGGCCTCGGTTTGCACGTTGGCATCGCTCACCGCTCGCGCCAAACCAACCAGCGCCGCGATTCCCGCGCCGTTGTCGGCAATTCCCGGCGCTTCCAGGCGAGTTCCCTTGCGCTTTACGCGCACGCGCGTCCCTTGCGGAAAGACAGTGTCGATGTGCGCGGCAATCAGCACCACGTCCTTGGCCGATCCGTTGCCGTCGCGTTCGCTCACCACGTTGCCAGCGGCGTCGATTTCCGTTTTCCAGCCGATGGAGGTCAGCATATGACGCAAGGCTTCGGCGCGATGGCCTTCGGCAAACGACGGGGCGGGAATTTCGGTGAGGCGCACCTGTTCGTCGGTGATCCATTCCGCATTTTTGTCAAACGAGGCCAGCGCGGCCTGGACGCGGGGATTCTGGGCGATGCGTTCGATGGTAACGGCGTCTTTGGTTCGTGCGGGCATGACGGCCATTCCGACGAAGATACAGGAGATGCCCAGAAGTTGCAGCGATTTTCGAGCCGAGGTCCCCTGCGTACTCCAGCGTACGCAAGCAGACTTGGGTCCGTTATCTTGGGCTAGCAGCGTAGTCCCTGCCTTCGGCTGGCGAAACACCGGACCCATCATACCGGGAGCCGCAAGCACGTCAACGGCAGCGATCACGTAACCAAACTGTGAATGAATTGCACGATGGCTGCCGCTGATTTCCGCGGCTCGCGTTGAAATGGAAGGTGGGGGCCGGAAATTCTGACCAGCATGGCGTTCGGCCGGATCCGTTTTATCTCTGAAAAGCATTCCGGTGCGACCAGGTGATCGTTCTCGGCTTGAACGTATAGCATGGGAAGCTCCGTTCGGGCCAGATACTCCCGCGCGTCGCAGTTCAGCGCGGCCCGAACTCGCTGGGCCAGCACCGCGGGATTCACAACTCGTGGCGCCTCGCGGAAAGTATCGTGCAAGGCATCGGGGGCGCGAGATCCGATCAGAAAGTATTCGAGCGCCCAGCGCGGTAGTGAAAGGCCGAGTAGCCATGGCCTGGCCAACGGTCTGGCAAGCACCGACCATCTCCCTACGGGGTTCGCAATGAAGCCGGCGCACACGATCAGTCCCAGCAGGTTCGGCGGGCGCTCGGCCGCAAGTTTAGCAGCCAGCGGAGTCGAGAATGATTCGGCAACCAGAACGAACGGGCCGCTCTTCGGGAAGACTTCCTTCACGACAGGAGTAAGTTGCTGGTAGGAGAGGAATTGCTGCGCTGGATACTCCACAATTCTCACGCTCAGCGCAGCCGGCAACTCGGAAAGCAAACCTGCGAAGAGATTTCCGGTGCCATCCAGGCCAGGCAGCAGCACAAGCGTGACGGATTCGAATGCCACGCCTTCGCGGTCAGCGGCTCGCGGTTTAACGTCAAGCATCGAATGGTGGCAACATTTGCACCGGAATCAACGAGGCGCCGGATTTGTTGCCGCGCCGGCCGGGTCCACCAAGGCGTACAACTCGGCGTCGGACATCACTCGCTGAGATTCCTTCGCGGCTTTGAAGATGCGGTCGACCAATTCGTCGCTGGCCACCAAGCCGCGCGACTCTAGCCAATAAATTACGTTGGAACGCCCGCTTAGCGGCCCCACTTCAATGGTCTGTTCCATGCCGAACAACTGCGAGGGCACTCCGCTGTAAATCATGTTGGCTAAGTTCGGGTCGTTGCGGCGCAGGGCCTTCACGATCGCGGCGGCGTGCACGCCGGTGGCGGTGCGGAAGGCGTCGCGGCCCACCACTGGATAATTCGGAGGGATCACCGTGTGCGTCGCCCGCGCTATGGTCTCCGAATATTCTTTCAGGCGGGTCAGGTCGCGGTCGATCGCGCCCATCAGGCGGAGGTTCACCAGCATCAATTCCATGGCCGTGTTGCCGACGCGCTCGCCCAGAGACATTCCTGCGGCGTGTACCTGGTTCGCTCCCGCGGCTATTGCCGCCAGCGAGTTCGCCACGGCTAGGCCGCGATCGTTGTGACCGTGCCAATCGACGCGCAGCTTTTCGCCGCTCGGCTTTACAATTTCCTCGATCGCAAAATGAATCAAGTTGTACGCCCCGCGCGGCGTCGCGTGTCCTACCGTGTCGCAAAAAACCAATGATCGCGCCCCGCATTCGACCGCGGTTACGTACAGTTTCTTCACCGTCGCCGGATCGGTGCGCATGGTGTCTTCGGTGACGTACATCACCGGCAGGCCTTCACTCACCGCGAAGCGCACCGCTTCTTCGGTGGTCCGCACCAGATGCTCGACGCTCCAGTCCTCGACCAGCCGCCGGATCGGGCTCGACCCCAGAAACGTCGCGGCTTCGATAGCCATTCCCAAGCGCTGCGAGATCTCTGCAATCGGACGGATGTCGTTCTTGTGGGTTCGCGCCGCGCAGTTCGGGCGGATCTTCATTCCCGCGGTTTGGATTTCGCGCGCCAGCGCTTCGGTGTCCGCGAACGCTCGCGGCCCGGCGCCCGGCAAACCGATGTTCACGGTATCGATTCCCAGTGCTTCCATCAGATGCAGGATTTCGATTTTTTCCGCGATGCTGGGATCGTGGACGGAGGGATTCTGCAAGCCGTCGCGCAGCGTTTCGTCGTTCAACATCACGGTTCGGCCGGAGGAAATTTCGGCGCCGGCCGCAACGTTCCAATCGTGGATCAATAGGTCGTCGCTCACGTTGTGCTTTTTTGCCGCGCGCCGCCGGTCAGGGTATCTGTCGACGCGGCGAACTAATACCGCAGGGTATAGCTGTGCGGCGCGACCGAACGGTCCGGCTTGTACAGCGTCTTACAAAACTCGCAGCGATAGACTTCCGCTTTCACGCCGATCAGCGCTTCGATTTCCTTGGGATAGTCGTACCAGCGCTTAAGGTGCCCGCAACACAACTTATTCTTGGCGTCGCGCTCGTCGCACGCGCGCTGCGGCGGTTTCTTGATTTTGATTTTCGGCGGGCCGGCTGGCTCTTCCACTGTGGCGGGGGCACTTGCCGCAGCCGGAGCGGGGGCAGCTGGCGCCACAGCGGCAGGTTTTGGCGCTGCCGGGGTCGCGGGTGCTCCACCTGCGGGCGCCGCAGCAGCGGCGGACTTGGGTGCTGCTGGTGCGGCAGGAGGGGCCGCGGCGGCCTCAGGTTTCGGCGCGGCCACAGGAGCAGCCTCAGACTTAGGGGCGGAAGGCGCTCCGGCGGCGGGAGCGGCGGCCGCGGGCTTGGGTGCTACAGAAGGCGCGGCGGCTGCTTCAGGCGCGCTCGAATTGGACGGCGGATTTTCGTCAAACATGTGCTTTCCCTCTCACTTGGTCCGAGTCTTGCGAAATGAGTTTGCGCTTCCTTCGTTCAACGCGCAGGACAAAGTCAAAACACCCACATTGCAATCATTGCTCTGAGCCCACTACGCCCACCCTTCCCAAAACCGGGGAAGAGCGGGGCACCCGGAAAAGATAAGGGCGTAGAACCGTAAGTCAAAACAACCGCCAAAAGTGGCGGCGCTACAACTTGGCGCGAAATATTGTTCGTAATGCGTTGTCTTTGCCGAACACCGCCCGCAACTTCCGCGACCACGACGGCGCGAACGAAAATTCCACGTAGCGATCCGCTGCATTCGCCAGCGACTCCCCGTAGCCGAACCACCAGGGCTTGGCCACATCCGGGAGCCGGTCCACATCTACATATTTTACTTGAACCGTCTCCATCACTCCAAGGCGCGAATGCGACCGCCCCCAGCCGCTCGCCCGTTGCCCGCCGTGCGGCGCTTCGCTAATCCCAAAGTAACTCGCCACGTCGTTGACCATCACCGCGCCCGCCGACAGGCTCGACGCGATCTTGCGGCCGCGCCGGCGATCCCCGGTCCACACGCTCGCGCTCAGCCCATACTTCGACGCGTTGGCTCGCTCAATCGCTTCGTCGCTCGACCCTACTGCCTCGATCGCGATCACCGGCCCAAATGTTTCCTCGGTCATCAACCGCATCGAATGGTTCGCACCGGTGACCACCGTTGGCTCGAAGAAATTCTTTCCCGCCTCGGGCCGCGGGTGGCCTCCAGCCGACACCTGCGCGCCCAGGCCCATTGCCTCCGAAACCTGCGATTCGACCTTCGCTAGCTGCTGCGCGCTGATCATCGGACCGACATCGCTGCGCGCGTCCGACGGTGGCCCCAGCCGCAGCTTTCCCGCCTTCTGCGCACACAGCTCCGAAAATTTCTGCGCCACAGGCTGCTCGACGTAGATTCGCTCCACCGAAACGCACGCCTGTCCGCAATTCATCATCCCGCCCCATACCGCCGCACTGGACGCCATCTCCAGGTTCGCGTCGGCAAGCACGATCATCGCAGCTTTTCCTCCGAGCTCCAGCACCGAAGGAATCAGCGCCCTGCCGCAGGCCTCCGCGATTCGCCGTCCGGTCTCGACGCTGCCGGTGAAAAACACTTTATCCGGCCGCGCCCCAGTCGCTTCCGAACCGATCAGCGCCGCCCCCACTTCCCCGCCGCCCTGCACCACCTGCATTAGCCCGTCCGGAAATCCCGCGCCGCGAACCAGATCCCCGATCAGCTGACCGGTCCTGGGGGTCATTTCCGAAGGCTTCAGTACCACTGCGTTTCCCGCTGCCAATCCCGCGACGATTTCCAGGATGGGAATTGAGAAAGGATAATTCCAGGGAGAGATGATCGCCAGCACGCCGTAAGGCTGGTACTCAAGCCACGCGCTCTTCGCTTTCATCACGAAATTGTGGTGCGGGACGCGAACCGGGCGCAGCCATCCGGGCGCGCGCTTGGCCACAAATTCGATGGTATCGAGCACCAGCAGGATTTCCGCGAACGTCGCTTCCGCCAGCGGCTTACCGGTTTCGCCGGTGATCGCATCCAGAATTTCCGCGCGGCGCTCAAACACCACTCGCCCCAGGCGGCGCAGGAAAACGCATCGCTCCCGTACGGATTTCGCGGCCCACGATCTCTGCGCTATGCGGGCTCTCTCGAAATGCGCCGGCAAATCGGCCGGGTCGGTGGTGGCAATGCGGCCCACCACTTTTCCGGTGGCTCGGTCAACCGATTCCACGAAGGCTGTCTCTACCCCTGCCACGCTCACCGCTCCCTCGCAGCCGTCCGCGGCGTCCGAGCACTCCCGCGCTGTGTCGCGATGGATGAAGTTGGATCCGGGTATTCGAGTGAAACCAAACATAGCCCGTCCGGCGGGACCGTCGATCCGGTCAGCGACCTGTCCCGCGCCTCAAACAATTCCGGAATCTGGGAAACCAGAATTTCCCCCCGACCCACGTCCAGCAGCGTGCCCACCAGCTTGCGCACCATGTACCGTAGGAAAGACTGCCCGCGAATAACGTAGGTGAGTTCGTGCGATTCTCCGTCCCCGGGGTCGGCCGCGGCGATAGGGCCGAGCGAGTCGCCATGCGCAGCGGGAGCGATTGCGGCCCGCTGCAGCTCCGAGGAATAGACCACCCGCACCCCGCTTCGATCGCGATCGTCCTCTTCCGATCCGGAAGACGCCGAGAAGGCCGTGAAATCGTGCTCACCTTCAAATAATCGCGCTGCCTGAGACATCGCCGCCTCATCCAGCGGCCACGGATGGTGCAGCGCCCGCCCAAACTCAAACGGCGGCAGCACCGCGCCCTGATAAATGCGGTAGCGATAGGTCTTGGCCTGGGCCAGCCATCGCGAATGGAAGCTGGGGCTGCACTCCTCGGCGAGCAGCACACGGATCTGCGGCGGCAGTAAGGCATTGAACGCGCGCATCAGTTCCGCGGCGGGCAAACCGGTCTGCGCGCGAAAATGCGCCACCTGCCCAAGCGCGTGTACTCCCGCATCGGTACGGCTCGCGCCTTGGATGAATATTTTATCCTGGGTGATTTGCGAACCGACTTCGGAGAGCGTGCCCTGAATCGTGCGGACGCCCGGCTGCGCCTGCCAGCCATGGAATCCCGAACCATCATAGGCGATGGTCAGCTTGAACGTACGTATCGGCAGCGACGCCACTATTGCACCACCACGCCGCGCCTCAGTGCGCCGCTCGAACGTAGTGCGTGCCGGGCTGGGTCGCCATTCCGCCGGCTCGGCATTGCGGACAATTCTCGGCTTCGAAATTCGGGACGGTCAATTCCAGCAGGGCCTGCGACGGCACGTTCAACTCGATCGCTCCGCCGCTGCGGTCGATCAGCGCTCCCGCGCCGATCACCAAGCCGCCCGCTTCCTCTACCACTCCAATCGTTTCGCGCGTCGAGCCTCCGGTGGTCCACACATCTTCCATCACCAGCACGCGCTCCCGCGGCTTCAGCCCAAATCCGCGCCGGAACACCATCTGCCCGGACCGGTCCCGCTCGACAAAGATCGACCTCACGCCCAGCGCCCGCGCCACCTCATAGCCCAGCAAAATTCCGCCCAGGGCCGGCGCCACCACGCAATCGACGGTCTGGTCGTGGAATTCCGCGGCCAGCGCCCGCGCCAACTGCTCGGCGCGGTCCGGATATTGCAGCACCAGCGCGCACTGAATATAGGTGGAGCTGTGCAGGCCGCTGGACAACTCAAAGTGCCCCTGCCGAATCGCCCCTACTTCCTCTAGCATCGCCAATAACTCTTCTTTTCGCATCCCGAACCCTCGGGCCGCCCGCACCCAGCCGGGCAGCGTACCTTTCGCGCGTAGCCTATGCCCCGAAGTGCTGCGTTGTCAATGACTACACGGGGGTGGTACAGTACTTTGTCCGCGTGTTCGTTTGTGGACCGGCATTGTCCGTTTTCGGACGCTTCGGACTATCCTTACTCCCGTTTGATCGTCTGATTTCAACGATATCGAGCCCATGGCCTTGGTCGGCTGCGTGCTTCGACACACTTTGAAACAAATCTGCTCTCACGCACGTTTACTAGGGTGAGTTCCAGACGCGACTCGCTACACCGCTGTCGATTTCCGATGAGGGGGAATACGCATGACTGGACGGCATTTTCATTCGGCGATGGCCTTGTTCCTGGCTGGTTCCTTGGTGGTCACGCCTGCCTTCGCACAAACTCAGGGTGGCTCTGCGAGCCCCGCGCCGGCGTCCACACAGTCCGCGCAGCAGGTCCCGACGCAGCCCCCTACTCCTGAGCCGGCCACAGACACCGCTTCGGGCACTCCCGTCGAGAACCGCGCGTTGAAATACGGCCCGGACTTTTCCAACGGGAAGCCGTGGCTCCCCAATATCATCGCCCCATACACCGAGGCGCATGTGCCTCTGCCGGTGCTCACCAATTCGCCCCGTCTCGACCAATTGATTCGCGACGGCAAGTTGATGCTGAGCATCGAAGACGCCGTTTCCCTGGCGCTCGAAAACAACCTGGACATCGCGGTTCAACAGTTCACTCCGTGGATCGCGGAAACCGATTTGCTGCGCGCCAAGGCGGGGGGCGCGGTGCACGGCCTGGGAGCCACCCAAAACGTAACCTTGGGATCTTCTCCCAGCTTTAGTTTTGATCCGATAATCAGCGGCAGCGTCGGCTACGATCACGCCCTGATTCCGGTGAACAATCCTTTCCTTTCCGGTGTTGGCAGCAGCACCAGCACGAATTTCTTAACCTTAATCAATCAGAACAACACTTACAATGTGGGCTACACCCAGGGCTTTCACACCGGCACCGGCATTTCCGTCACCTTTGACAACACCCGCTCGTACACAAATTCACCCGAGGAATTCTACAATCCCGCGGTGCAGCCGGTGCTCACCATCCAGGCGCAACAGCAATTGCTCAACGGGTTCGGCCGCCTGCCCAACACTCGCTACATTATCGAAGCCAGAAACACCCGCAAGGTGGCTGAACTCCAGCTGCAGGCGCAAATCATCGCTACCGTCACCGCCACCAAGAATGCTTATTGGGAACTGGTGTACGCGCGCGAGAGTGTGAAGGTCGAGGGCGCCGCGGTGGCCACGTCGCAGCACCTCTACAATGACAACAAGAAACAAGTGGAGATCGGCACCCTGGCGCCCATCGAAATCGTCCGCGCCGAATCCCAGTTGGCCACCGACCAGCAGAATGAGATTATCGCTCAGACCACCCGGCTCCAGGACGAAACCGTGCTCTTGAACTACGTCACCAAAGATCCGCTGTCTGCGGGTCTAAGGGGCGTCGAAATATTTCCCACTACCCCGATTACCGAGGTGCAATCGGTGAATCTGCCGCCCATCGAGGACGCCGTTCACGACGCTTTGTTGCACCGCCCGGAAGTCCAGGAATATGCGCTCAATTTGAAGAATTCCGATATTGAAGTGAAAGTGACCAAGAATGCCCTGCTGCCCACGGTAACGTTATATGGCGAGTACAGCGGCACTGGCTTGGCCGGCAATACCCTGGCCCTGGGCAACGTCGCCACCTACGCGCCGACCTACCCGATCGTCGATGCCAACGGCAACCCCATTCCCGGGCAATATCTCGGTCAGCCGGCCACCTATACCAGTAGCTCGCTCACGGAATCCGGCATACCCACGGCACTCAAGCAAACGTTTGACAACAAGTTCCCTACCTACGCCGCGGGGATTAATTTCTCGCTCCCCTTGCGCAACCGTTCCGCCCAGGCCGATAACGCCCGTGCAATACTCGATGAACGGCAGTTGCAGGTGCAATATCGCCAGGTGCAAAACCAGATCTTCCTGGCCGTCCGCAACGCGCAGATCGCGCTGCAGCAAGACATTGCGCAGGTCTCCGCCGCCGATCGCGCCGAGACCTTGGCCCAGCAAACCCTCGATGCCGAGCAGAAGAAATATCAACTGGGTGCGTCCACAACCTTTATTGTCATCCAAGACCAGCGCGACCTCACCGCTGCCCAAGGCGCCGCCCTGCGCGCCCGCATCAACCTGGCCGAGGCGCAAATCAACTACGACCAGGCCCTCGGACACACCCTGGATGTGAGCCGCATCAGCATCTCGGACGCCCGTAACAGCGGCGCAAAGTTTGAGCGCGAGAAGCTGATCCCAGGTACTCCGGAAGCGCCAGACGTCACCGCAGGCAAGTAGCGCCGCCCCGGGCGCATCAGTTGGGTGAAGCCGCCGATGGCCCCGGCGGTATCCGCTCCTCCGGCGCCGTAACCGCCATCGCTATCCAGACCGCCAACAGCACGGCCCCGCAACCGCCAACGCCGCCCTCGTAGAGCCCCAGTACGCCTTCGGTCCCTGCCTGTTTTGAGTCATTTCGCCCCTCGTTTCCTGCCCGTACTTCATTCGCGGCCGAGAACGCTCCGAGATTCAGCGCAGTCATGCTCCGCCAAAAGCAACGTCGGCAAGCACTTGTGGCAAGGCGCGGAGCAATGCCTTGTTCGGTGTGTTGTAGGAGTAACAAAATTAGAGGATTCGAATCGCGATCGCCGCGGGGACGACGTAGTTTCGTGCAACAATTATTCGCGAACCGGTATCTTAGTCATATCCGTCTGACACGCCGATCCTGCGCGCGAAATTGCCGATTGTTTGGTCGACTTTATCGGCACCGTCAGCAACGTCGTCCTGGTTACAGGGTTTTACGTTGGTAGATGCGCTCACTGGAGGATTCCGATGACTTCATGGCGTTCCAAGCTTTTCGCAGTGTTGTTGGGCCTGGTGGCAATCTCCGTCCTGGCAGGTCCCGCAAGCGCGGGCCCAAGGCACCACCATCACCACCACCATCATCATCGCCACGCCGCGTAGGGCCGCCGCCGGCCATCTTTAGCTGGTTGCACACCCTCCCGCTCCTGCTGCGCAGGCCCAAAGGCGACCAAAACCTCTCGCCCTGCAGGGCGAACGTTGCTGGCCTTAGCGGCCACGAGGCAAACGCGACTATGAGCCGAGCCAAGAGAACTAATTCCCGCCGAGGCAGTAGCTTCGATGCTTTTCTCGAGGAGGAAGGCATCTACGACGAAGTCGTGGCTCAGGCCGAAAAGGAAATTCTCGCGTGGAAGCTGCAGTCGGCGATGAAAGAAAAAAAGATGATCGTGCCGGCGCTGGCTCGGAGGATGCGCACCAGCCGAGCCGCCATCAACCGCATTCTCGACCCCGCTAATCCGTCGATCACCCTGGGCACCCTCGAAACGGTCGCAGTGGCTCTCGGCAAGCGCTGGCGATTTGATCTGGTGCACGCGTAAAGGACAACCCTCACTCTCCGCGCAGCGCTTCTACCGGATTGGTCCGCCAGCACACCGCTTGCACCGTGTCAGTTACCGCCGCCCGCCGGTTGGGCGGCGCCAGCCTTCTGCGCGGCGACCCACTGATGCACTCGCCCATCCAGGACGTCCAGCGGCAGCGCGCCGCCACCGATCACTTCATCGTGGAACGCGCGAATATCGAATTTATCGCCTAGCTCGTCTTTCGCGTACTGCCGCAGCTTTAGAATTTCCAGTTGTCCGAGTTTGTACGCCAGCGCCTGCCCCGGCCACGCGATGTAACGGTCCACTTCGCTTTGTACGTTGGGCTCGTCCATCGCCGTGTATTTATGAAAGTACTCCACCATCCGATCGCGCGACCAATGCTTCTCGTGCACCCCGGTATCGATCACCAATCGAATCGCACGCCACATTTCGTTTTCAAGCCGCCCGTAGTCGCTGTACGCATCCTGGTACTTCCCTACTTCTTTTCCCAGCCGTTCCGCGTACAACGCCCATCCTTCCACGAAGGCCGTATAGCCCTCGTATTTCCGAAACGTCGGCAGATCCGGCAACTCCTGGGCGATCGAAATCTGCAGATGATGGCCGGGAATTCCTTCGTGGTAAGCGATCGCCTCAATATTCAACACTAATCGATGCTCGGGATCCCACTCGTTCACGTTGATATGCCCCGGGCGCGAGCCGTCGGCCGTGCCTTCGGAATAGTCGGCCGGCACGGCGTTCTTCGATCGCGAGGCCTCCATGGGAATGGCGACCAGCTTGCTCTTGGGCAAACGCCCAAACAACTTCGGCAGTTCCGACTCCATCCCGCGCGCGTAGTTCGCGTATAGATCCAGAATCTGCTGCCCCGAGGTGCCATAAAAACTGCGGTCATTCTTGATGTGCTCGTTGAGGCTCGCGAGGTCCTCGAACCCCAGCTTGTGCGCCAGCGCCAGCATTTGCGCTTCGGTTTCGGCCACCTGCTTAAGCCCGAGCTCGTGAATTTGTTCCGGCGTCATGTCGGTGGTGGTGATTCGCCGAATTTCGTAGCGATACCGTGCCCCGCCGTCAGGCAACGACCACACACCCGGCTCGGTTCGTCCCTGCGGCGCGTACTCATGACCGACGAACGCTGTCAACCGAACGTATGCGGGCAACACCGAATCACGAATCGCCGCCAGGCCAGCGGCGCGCAGGCGCTTTTGGTCCCCTTCTGAAATATCTTTCGGAAAATTGGCAAAGGGCTGCGCGAAGGGCGAGTCTGCCGGTTGCTGCGCGGCCAGCGAGCTGCACTGCTCCACCACTTTTTCCAGCAGAAAACGCGGCGGCATCAATTTGTCTTTCACGCCCTTGCGCATCTGCACCACGTTCTGGTCCAGCAGCCGCGGCATTTGTCTCAGCCGCGAAATATAATCGTCGTAATCTTTCACCGACTGGAACGAGAGTTCGTTGGCCAACCCGGGCAATTCCACCTGCACGCCGTCCTGCTGGTTCATCGGCATTTCCCACGACTTGAATCGAGCGCCCTCTACGTCCATCTTCAGGTCGCGAACCATCAGCGCCTTGTTGAGCGCCTCTTGCTCAGGAAAGCCGGTGGTATCGATGGCTTCAAAGCGGGCGAGAAATTTCTGGGTCTCGCGTTGGGCCCTGTCGATCGCTTCCTGCGAAAAATCGTCGAGCTGATCGTTCCAGCGCTTGTCACCCACAAACGAAGCGTACATAGGGCTGGTGCGGAGCCGGTATTCCCACTGCTCGGCCAACAGCTCGTTCAGCGCCTTGCGCCGGGCATCGAGCGATGGGGATTTTTGCGGCGCAGCGGGCAGGATAAGAATCAGACCGAGAGACATCACAACGCAAACGCGCAGCGGGATGGACCGCATCCAGGCTCCTTGAAGCAACAATTTCTTGGAACAACCGCCGCAGACAATTCACTTTCACAATGCCATTGCGCGGGCGATCGACGGCAATTCTACTCCACCATCCCGATCGGCGGATCGCGTTTTGTAATGGCCCCGCCCCCCGTGCCGGAACAATGCCCGTCCGTACTCCTCTAAAAACGCAAATTCCGCGGGCAGCCCCGGCGTTTTCGGTGCCGGGACTACATCCGCGGAATTTGAACTTATCGTTTTTATACTGCGTTCGCGTTTACTTGCTGACCGTGATTCCGATCGTAGCTTGGTTCGTCAACGAACCGGAGGTTCCCACCGCCGTCAACGTGTACGTCCCGGGAGCCGTTGTCGGTATGGTTTCGTGCTTGGTGACTCCGATGCATGCGGACATGCCCACCGACACCAGTAACAGCAGCACGCCGAACGAAAGCGCCGCTGGACGCAACGTGCGTCCCTTCGGAGCCTTCAATCCAAGCACTGCCATCGCTAGCATCAGCAACGCTGCGAACAACGTCCCCCAGCGAACCGCTACCGGCGGGAACTTCGTTGGCGGCACGTTTTGCAGGATGCTCGCTGCGGTTCCTCCGGTGGAGAGTGTAAATGTTGACGTCACCGCAGTGGTCCCATTGAGCGTGACTGATGTGGGGCTCACGGTGCACGTGGATAGTGCCGGGGCTCCGGAACAAGTGAGAGCCACCGTCCCGGTGAATCCGCCCTGTGGCGTCACGGTGAGCGTCAAGTTTTCACTCAACCCACTCGCTACGGTGCTGCCGCCGGTAAAGGCCATCGAGAAGTCTTCTCCCGTGCCTTGCAGCGCGATGGTTTGCGTCCCGCTGGTTGCGCTGTCGGTAATGGTGATGGTTGCCGTGCGCGTGCCGCCGGCGGTGGGCTTGAACGTTGCGTTGATCACGCAGTTCGCTCCCCCCGCAACCGAGACGCCGCAATTGTTGGTCACCACGAAGTCACCGCTGTTGGCACCCGACGCCGCGACGCCGGTCACCGCCAAAGCGGCGCTTCCGGTGTTAGACAAGGTTACGGATTGCCCGGCGCTGGTCGAACCTACTACTTGGCCGTTAAAGGTGATCGACGGCGAGGAAAGATTCGCCGTTGCCGCGACCGCTACGCTCCCGGCCAGGCCGATCAACTGCGGGCTATTCGCTGCATCGTCGGTGAGTGTGACCGCCGCTACCCGCGCGCCAGAGGCGCTCGGGGTGAAGGTCACGTTGACCGCACAGGTGGCCGACATCGCCAGCGTCGCGCCGCAGGTGGAGGTTTCACCGAAGTCCGCGCTGTTCGCACCAGTGACTGCGATGGTGGCGATGTTCAGCGTGGCGCTTCCGATGTTGGTGACCGTGACCGACTGCACTGCCGTGGCTACACCGACGCCGCTGCTCGAGAACGAGAGGCTGGGCGACGACAGCGTTACTACTGGAGCGTCGATTCCGGCTCCGGTGAGCGCGGCCGTTTGCGTGCCGCCTGGTGCGTTGTCGGTAATCGTAAGGGTTGCGGTGGCTGCCCCCAGCACGGCAGGAGTGAACGTCACATTGATAGTGCACGAGGCACCGGAGGCCAGCGTTGCGCCGCAGGTGGTGGTATCAGCGAAATCGCTGGCGTTGGTACTGGTGAATGTAATGCTGGTGAGACTGACCGATTGGGAAGTCGAGTTCGTCAAGGTGAAGGCCTGCGCTGCCGAGGCGATGTTCAGCGCCTGATTTCCAAAGGCGCCATTCCCCGATAGCGTTATGGTTGGCAGCAGCAGATCTAGAACGCCGGTATGGAAGTCGGTAGTTGCGATTCCCAACCCCCCACCGGTGTTGTAATTACCCACCAGGATTCCGTACGTATATGAGGCTCCCGAGAACGACTGCCCGGCTTGGAACGTGCCGTCGCCATTGCCCAGGATCGCTCCCACGCCGCCGGCATTCTTCACTACCGCCAAGTCCAGCTTTCCGTCGTCGTTGAAGTCGCCGACGGTGACCACGGAAGTGGGGTAACCGACCGCAACCGCGGTGGCCGCCTGAAATGTGCCGTCTCCATTCCCCAGCAATAGGTACATGTTGTTGTCGCCGGTGCTGGTCGCAATCATGTCCAGCTTTCCATCTCCATTAAAATCACCGATCGCCACGTCGGTCAGAGTCGCGCCGGTCGTGTAGGTCGCTTGCGTCTGGAAGGTACCGTCACCGTTTCCGAGCAGCACCGAAATATTGGGACCATCGTAGTCAGAGACCACCAGGTCGAGATTCCCGTCCGCGTTCAGGTCAGCGACACTAATAAAAAAGACTGCGCTGGTTGTCGTATAAGGAACCGCGGTCTGAAATGTGCCGTCTCCCTTGCCAAGCAGAACGTTGAGCGTGCCGCCGTTATAGTTGGTCGTCGCGATGTCCAGGTTACCGTCTCCATTGAAATCTCCGGTTACCAGACCGTAAGTGTCGTTCCCTGCCGCGAATGTCTGTGCGGCCTGAAATGTACCGTCCCCGTTGCCAAGCAACACGGAAATGCCGCTGCCCGATTCAAAGCCCACTGCGATGTCCGCCTTGCCGTCGTTATTGAAATCACCCACCGCCACGCCAATCGGCCGCTGGGACACCGAGCTCAGCGAAATGTTCGCAGCCGCCTGAAAGGTTCCATCCCCATGGCTCAAAAATATCGAGAGGCTGTCGCCGGTCCAATTCGACACCACCAAGTCGAGATTGCCATCCGAGTTGAAATCTCCTTGTGCTATACCGAGCGATCCACCCTGTGCGGTAAGAGGGAAAGTGGAAAAATTCAATCCCGTGGAACTCGCGCCCACGGGCACGAATGCCAGGTTAGACACGCGGTTGGGCGTTCCAGGATTCGTGACCGTTATCCATGCCGAACCACTGGTCGCGATTAGCGTTGCCGATACTGCGGCAGTTACCTGCGTGCTTGAAACATACGTGGTCGTCAGCGCCGTCGTTCCAAAATTCACCACTGAGTTGTTGAGAAATCCGGTTCCATTCACCGTAAGTGTAAAGGCTGAGCCACCAGGAGCCACCGAAACGGGTGAGATCCTTCCAATATAAGGGACCGGAATAGAGGTAGCTTGTACGGCGGGCATCCCGAAGCACAAAATCGCTATCAGAATTATCGCAAGTTGCGCCAAAACGGTTCTTTTCGCTGGTTGGATCATGATACTCCCCAAGTGAGGAATTTCTTCCGGCATGCAGCAGCGTTCCCTTTCGGCGGAGCGTTTCTTTGAGTCGTCTGGGCCAGCAGGACGTGATTCCTGAAGTGGGCCGGGCCGATCAACACTCTGTGCGATACAGATCGGAAGTAATTATTACTAGGCCCAGTCTGGCACTATCGAGGTGGGGTCGTAGCTAGAATAGAAAGGTCTTCAGGTGTTGTGTGCCGATAGGAATAGCGACCCTTTGAACAAATCATTTCGCGTCGGGTGCCACCGCGCAGAAAAAGCATTTCGAACTCGTACTAATGGTTTTCATGCATGCATGGTTTTCGTGCCTTACTCTGTACGATTTCCTTGAATCGGCGATCGAGCTATTAATTCTTCGCCAGCCCGTGCTCGCTGAGTGCTAACCTGTTTCGCGCGAGATCGGAATGGCGAAGCTACTCCAGGAGAAAAAGCCATGAAGACGCTGATCGTGCTCGTCCTAGCGGTTGCGGTTTTTTCTCCCTCCTCCCTGCCGGCTACTCCTACCAAGCCGGCCTTGGAGGTTGTTGTCCTGGGTTCTGGCGGGCCACGGGCGTTCGGGAGGGGCGGATCCAGTTTTGTCGTGGAGGTTTCCGGAACGCCGCGGATTTTGCTGGACGCCGGACCCGGCGCCTTCCTGCGGATCGGAGAATTGGGTCTGGATGTGGAAAAAGTGGATACCGTTCTCTTGACCCACCTGCACATCGATCACAGCGGAGACCTTGCGGCTTTCTTCAACGAGCGAGCGCTGACCAGCGACGGACCAATCACGTACCGGATTTTTGGCCCGGACGGCGCTGGGCTCTTCCCTAAGACCTCCCGATTTGTAGACTTGCTGGTAGGAGAAGACGGAGCGTTCAAATATCAGAAGACGTTTGGCGCGGACGAATCGTTCGTGGTTCGCGATCTGGCTATCAGCCTGGATTCAGCGCGCACGACAATTGTCGACGAGAATGGTTTGGTGGTGGAAGAAATTGCCACCCATCACGGCGACTGTCCGTCAGTGGCTTACCGCATTTCTTACCAGGGCGCCGTGCTGGTTTTCTCGGGAGACATGGATGCATCCGCGTTGCCGAATCTGGTGCAATTGGCGAAGGGCGCCGATTTGCTGATTTTCAATTGCGCCGTGCTTGACCCTCCCGCTTCGCCGTCGCAGCTATACGATCTGCATACCCCGCCCAAGAAAATTGGCCAAGCCGCGCACGACAGCGAGGCAAAGAGTTTGCTGCTCAGTCATCTTGCTCCCGACGTGCTCGGGCAGGAACCTGCGGTGCGGCGATCGATTCGAGCGTCCTATGCGGGGCCGGTTGCGTTCGCCAGCGATAAGCTGCGCGTAACCGTTGGGAAGTAATCTAGGCGCTTCAGTGGTTGGAGTAACGGCGCGCATTTCCACCGAGCTGATCCCTTGTTTCCGGCGCACGCTAGGGGGTAGCCTTGCAAATTCGATGGGAGCCCTCGCGTACCGGAAGAGCACGGTAACACTACGACGAGCCCCGGCCAGCAGCTCTCATTCCCAATCGCAGCGCTGCCGCATACCCTCAGGTATCTGCCTGATTCTAAAGGGTAGGAAATTGCCGAATACCGGCAGATTTTCATTCATTTTTTCCTTGGGCGGATGCAATCGAGACCACCCAAGCACCCCAAATCTGAATAGCAACACGGTGGAGATACCCTCCCCGATCTACATGATTCTAAGACAGAAATCCCCCGAATGCCTACAAATTTACTCTTCACAAGTCCAGTTTTCAGCGCAAGATTCCGTCTAACTGGGATCGCGACACGCTAACCGCAGACCTAGCTGACGCCGCTCCCCCCACGTCACTGAGCGGTGGCGCACGGTCGAATCCATTGACGCTGGGTGGGCGATTTGGCCTAAACTGGGGTGAAATCGTCCCTCGTGCCTCTTAGCGTCGGGAGTCGTTCACATGAGCGAAGAATTCTCAGGAACCCGAACCAGCACGCCCAGCGATAGCACTGCCGCCACATCTATCCCTCCCGCCACCCGAGCTCCATCCCCGGCTGAACAGCAATGGGAGAAAACGGTGCTGCAGCCTACGCTCGATAAATCCGGCGAGCGCACCGCGGAATTCACCACCATCTCCGCCCATCCCATTCGGCGTCTCTACAGCCAAGCCGACCTCGCCAACGAAAATATCGAGCAGGAAATCGGGCTTCCCGGCCAGCCTCCGTACACCCGCGGCATTCATCCCACCATGTACCGCACGCGCTTGTGGACCATGCGCCAGTTCGCCGGCTTCGGCACCGCGGAAGACACCAACCGGCGCTTTCGATACCTGCTGGAACAAGGCCAGAACGGCCTCTCGGTCGCTTTCGACCTGCCCACGCTGATGGGCTATGACTCCGACCACCCGCTCTCCGAAGGCGAAGTGGGCAAGTGCGGTGTGGCCATCAGTTCCCTCGCGGACATGGAAATTCTTTTCGACCAAATACCGCTCAGCGAAATCACCACCTCCATGACCATCAATTCCCCAGCCGCCATCATCTGGGCGATGTACCTGGCGGTGGCGGAAAAACAAGGCGCGGATTGGAAAACTCTGGGCGGCACTCTGCAAAACGACATTCTGAAGGAATACATCGCGCAGAAGGAATACATCTACCCGCCTGCCCCCTCCATGCGCTTGGTAGTCGACACTCTGGAATTCGGCGCGCGCCACACTCCCAAGTTCAATCCCATTTCGGTGAGCGGCTATCACATCCGCGAAGCCGGTTCCACCGCCATCCAGGAACTGGCGTTTACCCTGCGCGACGGCATCGAGTATGTTGACTGGGGTATTCGCCGCGGTCTGGAGGTCGACGATTTCGCTCCGCGCCTCTCGTTCTTCTTTAATGCGCACAGCGACTTCTTCGAGGAGATCGCCAAATATCGCGCCGCCCGGCGCATCTGGTATCGCGTGATGACCGAGCGCTTTGGCGCTAAAAATCCGCGCTCCTGGGCGTTGCGGTTTCACACCCAGACGGCCGGCTGTTCGCTCACCGCGCAGCAGCCCTACAACAACGTAGTGCGCACCGCGCTGCAGGCCCTGGCCGCGGTAATGGGCGGCACCCAATCGCTGCACACCAATTCGCTGGATGAAGCTTGGGCGCTGCCCACCGAGTTCGCCGCCACGCTCGCGTTGCGTACCCAGCAAATCATCGCTCACGAAAGCGGGGTCACAAATACGGCCGACCCGCTCGGCGGGTCCTACTTCGTCGAAGCCCTGACTAATGAAGTCGAGCGCGGCGCTCTCGACTATTTCGAGAAGATCGACTCCCTGGGCGGCATGGTCGCCGCCATCGAACGCGCTTATCCTCAGCGCGAAATCGCCGAAGCTTCCTACCTCTATCAAATGGCCGTTGACCGCAAACAAAAGATCATCGTCGGCGTCAACGATTTCGTCGCGCAGGAGAAGCCCATCGACATCCTGCAGATCGACGAGTCGGTAGCCGAACGCCAAGCCGTTCGCCTGGCCAAGCTGCGCGCCGATCGCAGCTCCGCCGAAGTCGAGCGCCGCCTCTCCGCGCTCCGCCGCGCCGCGGGCACCCAGGAAAACCTGATGCCGTTCATCTACGACGCCGTAAAGGCTTACGCCACGCTGGGCGAAATTTGCGATGTCTTGCGCGACGCCTTCGGCCTGTACGAAGAAATCAACGTCACCTGAGCAGGGAGGGTTGCGGTTCTATGGTTGTATCTTCTCCGACTCACGAAATCCGAAGCGCATGCGCACGCCACCCGCGCCAGAGCGCGTCCGATCGTGTTAACGTAGCTTCGTTCGCCGCGTAAACGGCAAACGACTCAACCCAAATGCCCGAAAATAAAATCCGAGTCCTGATCGCCAAGCCCGGCCTCGACGGCCACGATCGCGGCGCGAAAATTATCGCCCGCGCCCTGCGCGATGCGGGCATGGAAGTGATTTACACCGGCCTTCGCCAGACTCCCGAAATGATCGCCGCCGCGGCCGTTCAGGAAGACGTCCAGGTGATCGGCCTTTCCATTCTGTCGGGCGCCCACAACACCATCTGCCCCCGCCTGATGGACTTTCTTCGGGAAAAGGGCATGGATGATGTCACCGTGCTCATTGGCGGCATCATTCCCGAGGCGGACATTCCGGCGCTGAAGAAACAAGGCATCGCCGAAGTTTTTCTTCCGGGAACTTCCACCCAGGAAATCGTCGATTTCATTCGCCAGCGAATTGCCTCGCAACAACCTGCGCCTTAGCGCATCGACGCCTTCCCTACAGAGCCGGCACGGGATCCGTCCGCCGAATGTTTCGCCGAAGCGCTTCCGCCAGGTCGTTCTTCGATATCGGCTTGGAGATGTAGTCGTCCATTCCCGCGGCGAGGCACTTCTCCCGGTCTCCGCGCATCGCGTTGGCGGTCATCGCCACAATCGCACACCGCTGCTCGGGCGATTCCCTCTTTCGCATTTCCTGGGTGGCCTCGAACCCATCCATTTCCGGCATTTGGCAATCCATGAAGATCGCCGCGTAAGGATGCCTCATGGCCATTTCCACGCTCTCGCTTCCGTCGCAGGCCACATCCACGCCGGATCCCATCTTCTCGAGCATCCACACCGCCAACCTTTGGTTCACAGCGTTGTCCTCCACCGCCAGCACGCGCGCGTGGGCAAACTCCAGTTCCTCGGGGGCTCCGGGCGCTATGTCCGGCTCCTGCACCGTCTCTCGCTGATCGAGCGTTCGCTCCGGATTTTGCTCCGCCTCCGCCCTGCAGCGAGCACCATCGGCAACGTGAACCAGAACGTCGATCCCTGGCCGGGCTCGCTGCTGACGCCCATCGTTCCGCCCATCATGGTCACTAGCCGCTTGGAGATCGCCAATCCCAATCCGGTGCCGCCGAACCGCCGGTCGTCGAAGTATCCGCTTGGGTGAAACTCTCAAAGATCAAATCTACTTTCGCCGGCGGGATTCCAACTGCCGGTGTCTTCCACGGAAAAGCGAAACTCCGATTTTCCGTCCCGGTTCTCCTGCGCCACCTACCCGCACGCGCCCCTGCTCGGTAAACTTCATCGCGTCTCCCAGCAGGTTGCGCATCACCTGCTGCACTCGTCCGCTATCGCCCAGCGCTCGCGCCGGCAAGCCGGACGCCACCTTCACCGTCAGTTCCAGGCCTTTGTTCGCGAATTGCTGCTGAAAGAGCGCTGCGGTCTCTGTCACCGTGGCGCGCAGATCGAACGGCCGGCGCTCGATCTCCATCTTTCCGGCCTCGATCTTGGAAAAATCCAGGATGTCGTTGAGAATCGTCAGCAGCGAGTTCGCCGAGGCGCGCATGATCCGCGCATATTCGCGCTGCTCAGGCTTCAGTTCGGTATCTTCGAGCAAACTCGCCATGCCGATGATCCCGTTCATCGGGGTGTGGATTTCGTGGCTCATCGCCGCCAAGAACGCGCTCTTCGCCTGACTGGCTGGTTCCGCGGCTTCCTTCGCTGCTTTCAGCTGAAGGTCCTTGGCACGGCGTTCGGTGATGTCTTCCACGATGCCCACCATGGTGCTCGGTGCACCGGGAACACCTTCCGAAACGCGCCGGCTAACACGAACCCATCGGGCCTCTCCGTTCGGCCAAAGCAGCCGCACCTCTGCGGAACTCTCATTCGACTCGGGCAGGCGGTCGAGATGGCTTTTACTTCGTCCGGATGGATGGACTTCCACCATCCTGAGCCCAGAGCTTCCTCGCGCGTTCGACCGATAATCTCCGCATATTGGCCGTTCACGTAGAGATTGTTGGCGTTCGCGTCCGCCTGAAAAATTCCCAGCGGCAACTGTTCGCAGAGGGTCCGAAAATGCAATTCCGCGACCTCGGCTTGTTCCCTGACCGCTTTCAGCTGGTCGTCTTTGGCGCGCTGCTCGGTGATGTCCTCTATAATCCCCATCGCGCCGCGAGGCTTGCCACCTGGGCCCTGCAACAGCTTTCGGTATGTCTTTACCCAGCGCACATCCCCGCCGGGACGGACCATTCGCAGATCGTAGGAAAGCTCGTCGAGATTCAGGCTGGTGCGTCTCGCGTTACGCTGCGGAACCGCTTATACTTTCCTGGGCTATTTGTGGTCACGCACGGCGCGTGGCGCGTACGGCCGCTGAAAAAAACTTCTACCGCGAAAGGACACTCTTGGCGAAGGAAAATGCGGTCATCGGCTCTGCCGTGGATCCCCAATCCACGGCCTATCAGCGGAACCACCGCCAGATGGTCGACCTGCTTGCCGCGCTAAAAACTCAAGAAGAGCAGATTCGGCAGGGCGGCGGCGCCAAAGCGATCGAGTCGCAGCACAAAAAGCAGCGGCTCACCGCGCGGGAACGCATCGCCAAACTGATCGACCCGAATACCGACTTCTTTGAGCTCGCTCTCTACGCCGCTCACGATATGTACACCGAATGGGGCGGCGCTCCCGCGGCAGGGACAATCACCGGCCTGGCGCGAGTTAGCGGCCGTCTGGTAATGCTCATCGTCAATGACGCCACGGTAAAAGCGGGCGCGTTTTTTCCGATGACCGCCAAAAAAGTAATTCGCGCGCAGAACATCGCGATTGAAAATCGGATCCCCACCATCTACCTGGTCGATTCGGCGGGCGTGTTCCTACCGCTGCAGGAAGACGTATTTCCGGACACCGACGATTTTGGCCGGGTGTTTCGAAATAACGCGGTGATGAGCGCGATGGGAATTCCGCAGACCACCGCGATCATGGGCATGTGCGTGGCCGGAGGCGCGTACCTTCCGGTAATGTGCGATCACATTTTGATGACCGAAGGCAGCGGACTTTTTCTCGCGGGACCCGCGCTGGTGCAGGCCGCGATCGGACAGAAAACTTCTGCGGAGGAATTGGGCGGCGCCAAGATGCACGCGCAAACCAGCGGGACGATCGACTTTCGGGAACCCAACGACGATGCTTGCCTGACGCGGATCCGCTCGCTGATCGACCTGCAAGGCCATCGCCCCGGCGCGCCGTTCGATCGCAAGCCGGCGGCGCCTCCCGCGCACCCCGCGGAAGAAATCTATGGAGTGTTTTCCTCCGATCCGGCGCGGCAATACGACATGCGCGACGTGATCGCGCGGATCGTGGACGCCAGCCACTTCGACGAATACCGCGCCGAGTACGGCCAAACGCTGATCTGCGGGTACGCGCGCATCGGCGGGTTCGCCGTGGGCATCGTTGCCAACCAGAAAAAGCACGTGCAGATCTCCGCGCCGGGAACCAACGAACGGCGGATCGAATTCGGCGGGGTGATCTATACGGAATCCGCGGATAAGGCCGCGCGGTTTATTCTCGACTGCAATCAGAATCTGATCCCGCTGGTCTTTCTGCACGACGTGAACGGATTTATGGTGGGCAAGGAAGCGGAATGGAGCGGGATCATTCGCGCCGGGGCGAAGATGGTGAACGCGGTCGCCAACAGCGTAGTCCCGAAAATCGCGGTGATTTGCGGCGGCAGCTTCGGCGCCGGCCACTACGCCATGTGCGGCAAAGCGTACGATCCGCGGTTCCTGTTTGCGTGGCCTACGGCGCGGTATGCGGTAATGAGCGGCGATGCCGCGGCGAACACGCTGGTGGAAATCAAACTGAAGCAACTGGAACGTGAAGGCCAAAAAATTACCGACGCCGTGAAAAAAGAGCTTTACGAATCGATTCGCGCCACGTACGACAGCCAAACCGATCCGCGCTACGCTGCGGCCCGGCTATGGGTGGACGCGATCATCGATCCAGCGCAAACGCGGGACGCGCTGATCTGGGCTCTCACCGCCGCCGCGCTCAACCCGCACGTAGCCGAATTCAAAACAGGAGTCCTGCAGACGTGAATCCCCCTTCCGATTCCAGGCCCGCGTCTCCGCCAGCGCAATCCCCGGTTACGGTTATCGAATGCCCTCGCGATGCGTGGCAGGGTCTCGCGGACATCATTCCCACCGCGGAGAAAGTGGAATACCTCGGGCGTCTGCTGAGCCTGGGATTCCGTCATCTGGACGCGGTGAGTTTTGTTTCGCCGCAGCACGTGCCGCAGATGGCGGATAGCGAACAAGTGATGGCTGGCGTGAACGCGCTGGGCTCTGCCGGGCCTACCGGCTCCGCTACCGCGCCGGAGATTATCGGGATTGTGGTGAACGAGAAAGGGCTCAACCGTGCGCTGGCTACGCCGGGCGTGACTACCATTGGCTATCCTTATTCGATCTCCGCGTATTTCCGGCGTGCTAATGCCAATATGTCGCGTCCGGAAAGTCGCGCGCTGGTGGAAACGATTCGTGCGGCGACCAAAGCCGCGGATCGCGAGCTGGTGGTGTACATCTCGATGGCGTTTGGTAATCCTTACGATGAGCCCTGGGGTCCGGAAATTGTTGAGGATACCTTGGTCTGGCTCAAGGACGTCGGCGTGCGCACTGTGTCGTTGGCGGACACGGTTGGCACTGCTTCGCCGGATGATGTGGCCGCACTCTATAGCAGCGTAAAGGGAGTCGTCGCCGGAGTGGAGCTCGGAGTTCATCTGCATAGCCGGCCAGAAGCCGCCAGCGAAAAAATACTTGCCGCCTACGAAGCGGGTTGCCGCCGTTTCGACGGCGCGCTCACTGGATTGGGCGGGTGCCCGTTCGCCGGCGATTTCCTGGTCGGCAACATTCCCACAGAAACCATTCTCACTACGCTGGCGGCCCGCGGCGTCCCCACTGGGATCGATACCAGGTCGCTGGCCATCGCCTGCGCGATCACCGGCACGTTGCGCGAAAAATACTCGCACCCGGAAGAAGAAACGGAAGCACCTGAACCGCCTGCTGAGACTTCCAAACCGAATTAGTCTAAGAGGCACCATTCGCATCTGAGCGCCCGACCAAGGACTCCACACCGGAGCAAAATGCGGAGACGGGCAACCTGAAGTTGCCCGTGCCATCGTAGAATTATTCCCTGAAAAAAGTGATTGCGATCGGTGCCGTCAAATCGGCCAGACGGCATGCAACACTTTTTGAAACCGGCGCGCAGAACCACCGGGACAGAGATCGTTGCGTCCCAGTTTTTCGAATAGTTCCTTTTCACCGTGGACTATCCGCAGACCTCGCTTGACACGCGTTTCTGAGGGATACCCTTTCCGGAGTTTGCTGCTACGCTCGAAAGCGGGATTGATCGGAGTATTTTTCGTTTTTCATGGAACACCTCCTGACAGGTCACACTTATCTTACCGTCGGGACCAATCCCGCGCTGGCTCAAGACATAGGGGCGTCAAACCCTGTACCGCAAGCACTGCAACGGTCTGCGCGTTTGTGGTTATGACAAGCTGTATTTTGGAGCCCGCTGGGCTGCGTAGGTCTCGAGAAGCTGCAAACGCGGCGACCTAGGACCGCGCGAATCAAAATATTGGCTTCCAAGACGAACATTGCAGCTCAACGAGATGCGCGTTCCCCTCGGCGACGCGCTTCGTTAAACTCGGCAACCAACTCATCTTCATCCACATCCGCTAAAACCTCCGCCAATCGCTTCGCGGCCGCCTTTAGCTCAGCGACGTCCGCAGTCTTAGGCTGCTTGCGTGGGGTGGGGACATACACACCAAGAGTCTCGCCATGCCGGGTGATGGCAACCGGCGTATCTTTGACAATTTTGCACGGTGATCTCGACTATGGACCCGACTCCGCGTTAACCTTTGCGCATGGGTTATTCGACGCTGCTGCTTGCGGTTCAAGATCAAATCGCTACGATCACGCTCAACCGGCCCGAGAAACGCAACGCTATCTCCACGCAGATGTTCCTCGACATTCCGGCGGTGCTGGCCGAAGTGGCGGCCGGACCGGCGCGCGTCGCCGTCATTACTGGGGCCGGGAGCGCGTTTTGTGCCGGCATGGATCTTGAATCGCTGCGCGCGCTGGCCACGCAATCTCCTGCTGACCAATACCAGGAGGTGCGGCGGATGGTGGGGATGTTCCAAAGCGTCTACGCGTTTCCCAAACCACTAATTGCTGCGGTGAATGGTCCCGCCATTGCTGGCGGCACTGGGCTGGCTACGCTTGCGGATTTCACCCTGGCGGTTCCTGCGGCGAAATTTGGATATACCGAGGTGAAGATCGGATTTCTGCCTGCCGCTGTTTCCGTTTTTCTGATCCGGCAGGTGGGCGAGAAGCGGGCGCGCGAGTTGTTGCTTACCGGGAGAATTTTCGGAACCGATGAGGCGCTGGCTGCCGGACTGGTGACGCGCTCGGTTCCTGCGGAGACCCTGATGGAAGAGGCTCGCGCGCTGGCGGAATCGCTGGTGGCGCTGAGCCCGACGAGCCTCGCGGCTACCAAGCGAATTCTGCTGCAGTGGAATCACGATGACGTTGAGCGAGATTTGGAAATCGCTATTCGCGAGAGCGTGGCGATTCGTTCGACGCCGGACTTCCGCGAAGGACTGAACGCGTTTCTGGAGAAGCGGCCGCCCAAATGGTCCGGACAATGAGGCGCCACGATTCATTCGGAAGCGTCGCCGACGTTGTTGTTACAGCGGGATTCCGATTTGCGGGTTAGAGGGCTGAAGGTCACGGCGCGCTCTGCTACACTTCCAACGACATGAGTGAATTCCACGAAGCGACGGTGCGGGTGCGCTACGCTGAAACCGATCAGATGGGAGTGGTCTACCACGGCAATTTCTTCACCTGGTTTGAAGTGGGCCGGGTGGAACTGTGCCGGCAGCTCGGCTTCGAGTACAAACAAATGGAAGCCGACGACGATACTTTTATTGTGGTCGCGGAAGCCTTTTGCCGCTACAAGCGGCCGGCGCGGTTCGACGATCTGCTGCGGGTGCGGACGCGAATCGCTAGCTCGCAACGCCGCATGGTAACTTTCGCCTATCAAATTATTAACCACGCCTCCGGCGAACTGTGCGCGGAAGGCGAAACCGTTCACGTATATTGCGATCGCTCCGGCCGTCCGCGGACTCTACCCGAAAAATATCGCGCTTATTTTCCCGACACGCCGCGCCAAGCCGCCACGATAACCGCTGCCGACCTGGAAGCAACGCCCAAAATATGACCCTCGCACTTAGCGGCAACGACCTCACTTTGGAACAACTTTTCGAGGTGGTATTCAACGAAGAGACTGCTGTGCTGGATCCTGCGGCTCGCGTGCGCATGCAGGCGTCGCGGGACGTAGTCGATCGACTGGTGGCATCGAACTCCACCGCGTACGGCATCAATACCGGCTTCGGCAAAATGGCTTCGGTGCGCATTTCGCGCGAACAGATTCGCACCTTGCAAACCAATCTGGTGCGCAGCCATTCCTGCGGCGTGGGCGCGCCGCTTAGCGAACACGAAACGCGAGCGATGATCCTGCTGCGCGCCAACGCCATTGCGAAAGGATTCAGCGGAACACGCCCGGTGGTGGTGGACATTCTTTGCGCCATGCTCGCCAAAGGCGTGCATCCGGTGATTCCGTCGCAGGGCTCGGTGGGGGCGTCCGGAGATCTGGCGCCGCTGGCGCATCTCGCGCAAGTGATGATCGGCGAAGGCGAAGCTTTTTATCAGCGGGAAAGAATTCCTGGCTGCGAGGTCATGCGGCGCGCCGGCATCGCGCCACTGCAGCTTGAGGCGAAGGAAGGCCTCGCGCTGCTCAACGGCACGCAAGGCATGCAAGCGCTGCTGGCTTTGGCCTTGCGCGACGCCGAAATTCTGGCGGATACCGCCGACGTAGCTGCGGCGCTTTCGCTCGACGCGCTGCGGGGCAGCCCGGCGGCATTCGACGAGCGCATTGCGGCGGTGCGGCCGTTCGCGGGACACGCTACGAGCGCCAAAAATCTTCGACGGCTGACCCAAGGCAGCGCGATTCGCGAATCGCATCGCTCGATGGACGCCGACCCGCGAGTGCAGGATCCCTACAGCCTGCGCTGCGCGCCGCAAGTGCACGGCGCGGTACGCGACGCGCTGTCGCAAGTCCGCGCGACACTTTCGATCGAACTTAACAGCGCGACCGACAATCCTTTGGTCTTCGCGGACACCAACGAGGTGATTAGCGGCGGCAATTTTCATGGCCAGCCGCTGGCGATGGCCGCCGATCAGCTGGCCGCCGCGCTAGCTACGCTCGCGGGCATCTCCGAACGGCGCATCGAGCAGATGACCAATCCGCAGACTAGCCTGCTGCCGGCATTTCTGGTGCGCGAAGCCGGGCTCAATTCCGGATTCATGCTGATACAAATTGCGGCTGCGGCGCTGGCTAGCGAGACGAAAATTCAGGCTGCGCCGCATTCGGTGGACTCGATACCTACTGGCGCTAATCAGGAAGATTACGTCTCAATGGGGATGGCCGGGGCGCGGCGGCTTTCGTCGATGCTGGAAAACTTGAAAAACATATTGTCGATGGAACTGCTTTCTGCGTGCCAAGGCATCGACTTGCTGGCACCACTGCGCACTGGGCCGCAGACCCAAAAAGCTCTGGACCTGGTGCGGACGGTTTCGGCGACGGTGGAAGTTGATCGGTCGCTCTCTCCGGACATCGCGAAGGTCTCTGCACTCATTGCTCGCGCTCGGTTCCAGCAATTTCTACGCGGGTAACAGATGGTCCGGGCTTTGCACAGCCAGGTTGGCTGTGCAAACGGTCTATTGACTCGGAGCGACGTCACTGGCTAGAGGGGCCGCGGTAATGTCGTAATTCTGGTATTTGATGTTCAGGGTGGCGTGGCCACCCAGGCGCGCCGCCGAAATGCTCTGGTTATCCAACGGAAGCCAAAGTTGACCGATTTTCTGGTAGTCCTGGCGGATGGCGGTGCTGGTAATCCAAAACGACGGATTCTTGGCTGGTTCGGCTTCGATTCGACATACGGCGAAATCCTGCTCATTTACCCAGACGCGGCCGCGGTATAGAAATTTAGTCGGGACCTTCGGCTGAACAGTAAGAACGTAGGAGCAGCCATCGGTGCAGGTTTGTTTTTCGAGCGACGTGAAATCGTAATTCTGGGTGTTGAGTTCAACGGCTGAGCGGTTCGGCGCTTTCTGAGCGTCGCGCTCGGTTTCGGTCAGCCTCTTCAATATGCGGTTGACCATCCATTTGGGGCCGCTCTCGGACACAATCGTGAATTCCTTGGTGTCCGGGGCGGTATAAGTGACGTCGACGGTCATTTCCGCGTGAAACGTGGCGGGGAAACCGGTGTAATCGAGATTGTAGGTGCGGCGGCTGCGATAGCCTTGCAGAGCTTTGAACCTCGCGGCGTTCATCTGCACCAGATTGGCCACTGCCTGTGACAGAGTGAGCGGAGGCTGTGCCGGTATTCCCGAGGCGGACTGCGCCGGCACTCGGCTCGGCGAGAGCGCAAACACGGCGAGCAGCACGAACCAGTGAGTTTTGTCGAATGCGGCTAAGGACTTAGCCATAACCAACTTTATACCGAACGTTCGGGCGCTGACTAGTGGTGCACTTCGAGCAGCGAGTTCCATCCCATCGCAAAATCGAGACGAGTGAGGGCATGATGAGCGATTCTCAGCCACCTGGAAATAGCGCGCCGGAACTGCACCCGTTGATCAGAGCGGCGGCGGTGGGAAAGGTTCCGGTCGCCGATCTGATCGGCTTTTCCGTGGGCGAAATTGCGGCCGGGCGCGCGGTGGGCACGCTGCAGACCGGTCCGCAGCACGCGAATCCGATGGGCACGCTGCATGGCGGCATCTTGTGCGATGTGGCCGACGCCGCCATGGGCATGGCATTCGTCAGCACGCTCAAGCACGACCAATCGTTTACCACCGTCAACCTGAGCATGCAGTTCTTTCGGCCGGTGTGGACGACGCGGCTGACGGCCGAAGCTGTGGTGATCCAGCGAGGGAAAACTACCGGGTACGTCGAATGCACGGTGCGCGACGGAGACGGGAAGCTGGTGGCCAAGGCGGCGAGCACCTGCATGATTCTTTCCGGGGCGCGCGCGGCGGGGCGTTAACGGTTTTCGGGTTTTCGCCCCCCTGGGTGGAAGCACAGAAACCGCGCGTATATGATTGTTTGCTGCTTACTGACTAACAAATTGTTGTGGCAGAGCACGGAGGTACGTATGCTCGGCGCGCTCGCCTTGGGGGTCTTCGAGGCTGCGCTGTGAGGGTTCTGATGAAAGCCCTGAGGCTCGCCCTTCCGCTTCTGCTGTTGATTGCTCTCATCGCCAAGGCCCAGGACCGAAAGGACAGCGGAGTAGTCTTCACTTCGCGAACCGGCCTGGTTTTGGCGCCGGTGGTGGTGAGCGACAAAGCGGGAACACATATTACCGGCCTTGCCAAGGATGACTTCGAGATTCAAGAAGATGGCAAGTCGAAACCGGTGGCGGCGCTCGAAGAGATAAGAACCTTCACCGGCCGAGCGAGCCGTCCGACGCCGCGGCCAGGCGTCTACACCAACGCGATGGCCGGGGATGCCAGCCCCAAACGCTTGACCATTTTCGCGCTCGACCTGGTGAACACTCCCTTTCTCGACCAGAGCTTTGCGCGCGAGCAATTGATCAAGTATCTAGCCAACCGAATGAATTCGCAGGAACCTTGCGCTTTGCTGGCGATCCGGTCGAGTAGCGTGCAAGTGCTACACGATTTCAGCTCCGATCCGGCGGTGCTGGTGGCGGCCCTAAAGAAGGTCACCGGGGAAATTCCAATGGTGAGGGGAGGCAGCCCGAACGAGCTCGGGGCGGGAGTGACCGAGGCGCTTGGGCCGTCGAGCGCGACTTTTGATCCGTCCGAAATCAACGGCGAAGCGCAGGGCCTAATGGGTTTTATCAACGGGGGCGGGCCGAACGCGCAGGTGGAAACCGTCCGGCGGGCTGCGGCGATCACAGTGACGCTGCAGGCGTTCCAACACGTGGCCGAGGCCTTCGCGGGCGTCCCCGGCCGCAAGTCATTGATTTGGGCCACCGCATCGTTCCCGTTCGGGCTGGACGCCGCATCGGGCGCCATGCTTTCGCCCCAGGCATATCGCGAAGGCGGCCTGGTGAATGCACCTCTTTTCGGGGATCGCCGAGACAGCACCGGCGCGCTACCCACCTTCCCGTCCATCACCGAGGTGGTGAACGACAGCGAGTTGACGCGATTGCAGCCGCTCTATGAACGCACGCTGCAGATGTTGAACGATGCCAACATTGCGGTATATCCGGTGGACGCGCGCGGCCTGGTGGTCTTCTTCCCGGGAGCGGATGTGTCCCGGATCGAAGGGCTGGTTTCTTTTAACGAATCGCTCTTTGAGGGCAGTCGCGAAACGATGGCCAATTTGGCAGCAATGACCGGGGGGCAAGCCTTTTACAATCGCAACGACCTGGATGTAGCGTTCGCGAAGGCCGCGGACGACTCCGCCAGCTACTACATGCTGGGCTATTATTTGGATCCGAATGCCAAGCCGGGATGGCACAGGTTACACGCAAAAGTAAAACGGAACGGAATCGAGGTGCGGGCGCGCAGCGGATTCTTCGTTACGCCGGAAGCCAAGCAGGTAGATGTCCAGCGCACGGACGTGAAACTCGCGCTGGCTTCGCCGCTGGATTGGACCGGGGTGCCCTTGGCGGTTCGGTGGACGGGTGTAAAGGCAGTCGGCGCGAAGAACCGCGTGCAGTTCGAAATTGATCTGGCGCCCCGTTCCAACGTGGTGGACTCAACGAAGAATGGACTCCTGGACCTGGAGGTGGTTGCGATAGCGCACGGCGACGGGCAGCCCGGCGGACCAGTTCAGCCAGCATGTGAAAGCCAATCTCAAGGAGGCGGCGTTGCGAGAGGCGGAAAGCACCGGCGTGAACTACAACAATGAGTTGATTCTGCCTGCTGGGGAGTATTCGGTGCGGTTTGTGGTGCGGGATAACTCGTCCGGCCGGCTGGGAAGCGTGACCGCACCGCTGCAAGTGGCGCCATGATTTGGCTGGTCTGGCGTGTGAGATTTAGAGTCAGGCCCTGGCTGGGTATACTCGGTGCGCTGGCCATTGCTACGCCCGCGCCGTCGTTGCGCGCGCAGGATGCCGCGAAGAGCCAGGCGCCTGCGTCAGGCGCTCCACAGCAGCCAAATACGTCGCCCAAGACGTTGACTTGCACGATTGACCTTTCCCCGAAAGTACTTCCGGCTCCGCTGGCGGAAGCTTTGCATCTATACCGCACCGGAAGATTTGACGAGTCGGCGGCCGCCTACAACGCGATTATCGCGTCGAACAGCGCGGATGCCGCGCTTGCTTACACCGGGCTGGCGCGCGTTTACCTGAAACAAAAGAAGACCAACGACGCGTTTGCCGCGGCGTCGAAAGCGGTGGCGCTGACTCCGGGCAAGACGCCAGCGATCACCGCGTTGGGCGAAGTGTATTTTCGCCAGGGAAAATTGAAAGAGGCGGAAGATTCCTTTGTGAATCCGCTCAAGGCTTGCGATATCGACGCGCGCTCCTACCTGGGACTCTCGAAAATCTCGCGCGCCACGTCCAATGACAAACGCGGAAAAGATTTCGTCACCCACGCTTACAAGCTGGATCCGGCGGATCCGGATATCCAGCGTGCCTACATGGGCACTCTGAATCACGGCGAGCTGCTGGCATTTCTCCGCGACTATCTGAGCCACGAAACGAATGACGATGCCGAGCATCGCAAAGACCTGGAGCACGAGCTGGTGGTGCTGGAAAACGAAGACGGCGAATCCCGGCACACCTGCCACCTGGTTTCGAAACTCACTTCCACTCAAACCAAATTGGAAACACTGATGGACGATCCGAACCGCATTCGCGGCTTCGCAATGAAAGTGAAGGTGAACGGCGCTACGGGACGCTTGTTGCTGGATACCGGGGCCGGCGGCATCACCATCGACAAGAAAATAGCGGAACGAGCCAGAGTGAAGAAAATTGTGGAAGCGGAGGCCCGGGGTGTTGGCGATAAGGGCGCCGCGCCAGGGTACCTTGGTTTCGCGGACTCCATCCAGATCGGCGACCTGCAGTTCGAAGATTGCTACGTTGACGTGGTAAATCGAAATTCGGTGGTCGACGACGATGGGCTAATTGGCGCGGACGTATTCGGCAGCTATCTGGTAGACATCGATTTTCGCGCCGCGAAATTCAAGCTTACTCCATTGCCGCCGTACCCTGACGAAGCGCCGGCGGAGGCCACGCTTGATTCGCAGCCTGCGCCGGGATTTCATCTGCACGACCGTTACATTGCGCCAGAGATGAAGGATTACACCCCAATTTTCAGATTCGGTCATATGTTGCTGATTCCCACCACGGTGAACGATTCGGCACCGATGCTTTTTCTGATCGATACCGGGGCGTTCGATAACATGATCACTCCGGAAGCCGCCAGGCAAGTAACCAAGATCAGCCGCGATCCGTACGCGCAAGTGAAAGGACTGAACGGAGAGGTGAAAGACGTGTATCGCGCGAACAAAGCGGATCTTAAGTTCGCCCGTTTCAAACAGGACCGCGAGGATCTCACTACGTTTGGCCTGGATCACATCAGCAATTCGATTGGCACCGAGGTTTCCGGGATACTGGGCTTCCGGATGCTTTTCGTGCTCGACATAAAAATCGATTATCGCGACGGGCTGGTCGATTTCACTTACGCGCCGCCCGGCTCGAAGCGTTAGCGCGCACCGGCGCGTCGAAATGGCGATGTGCGGGGGCGGTCCCCGCTTTTCAGTATTCCATCGGTGGTCAGCCATCAGTGGCTAGCGCACCAGCGTGCTCAAAATCGCGATCGGGAAGGCGTAGAAGAGCTTCGCGTCGTCGCGGCGCGTGGCCATGTCGAGGGCGTCATCCAGCAGCGAGGCTTCAAGGATTTTTCGGATGCGGTCGGCATCGCCGGGTTGTGGGAACGAGCGGGCTAGCAGGCTGTCGAGATCTCCGGGCAGGCGATACATCTCCAGGCGCGGCTGCAAACCTGCTTGCGCGAACAAACCGCAAAGTTCCTCGGGCGGCAGCGCTCGGGTATGGGACGGATCGCGGAGACGCTCCATGGCGTTGAGGGCGTCGGCCTTTGCGGCCGTGGGCGCGCTATCGGCGACCACGATGCGGCCGCCCGGCCGGCACACCCGAACCATCTCATGCAGAGCGAGCAGCGGCTCCGGCAAGTGGTGAAACGCGAAGCGGGAAGTAACGATGGAAAACTCGTGGTCGCGATACGGCAACTGAGTTACATCTCCGAGCGTCCAGGTCACATTCTGGAGGGATTGCTGGTGTTCGAGTTGGCGTGCTTGTTCCAGCATCGCCGGCGTGAGGTCGATGCCGGTTGCATGTCTCACTACTTTTGCGAGAGCACAGACCAGTAAGCCCGGACCGCAAGCGATATCTAAAGCACAGTCGTCGGCGCGCGCTCCAGCGAGGTCGACGATTCGCTGGAGCAGATCGTCGTTTCGTATGGGAGCCGCATTGGCGAAGGGTGCAGCCTGCCGCGTGAACTGAACCCGGATCACCTCATTGTGTTCGCTCTTCATTTCGCTGAGTGTAACGGATCTTACGGGTTAGCTCAGGCCCTGGAATAGGAAACGGCCGAACTTCAGGCCTGCGGCCCAGCTAAACGGAGGTTCCCCTAGCGAGTAGTGGCCGCAGGGGAGCGCCAGCGTTTCGATGCTTACCGATTCGTGCTGCACTTCCTGCAGCAATTCCTGGGTGAACCGCAGCCAGAAGGTCGGATCGTATTTTCCGTAGATCACCAGAATTTTCTTTCCTGCGCTGTGCAGCTTCGGGATGTAGGGGTAAGGGCTGATCGGCGACCAATAGCGTTTCAGTTCTTCTTCAGTGACTTTGGTGCGTAATGACTCCCAAACGTTCATGGTGGTGAGGCCGTTGGCCACCACTTCGCCGTAATACGTCGATGCGTGCAGGAAAGCTCCGACGCGCACCGCTCTCTCGTGGGCGAAGGCCACGAAGGCAATCGCCGATCCAACGCTGGTGCCGAGCATGCCCAGGCGGTCATAGCCCTGCGCTTCCAGCCAGCGGAGACACTGGCGCGCGTCGCGCACGGCTTGGCGGTTGGCCTGCATGGTCAGGCCGATGTTCGCGCCGACCAGGTGATCCGCGCGGGGATGACCTGGAACGGCGCGGCGATCGTGGTAGGGCAAGCTGAGGCGGAGCGCTGAAATTCCCAGCCGGTTCAACCAACGGCAAACGCTCACTTGTTCGTGCCACTTGGCGTTCCACTGCGCGAGGACGACCACCGCCGGTCCGGACTGGCGCGCAGGAAAAAATCGGGCGGAGACCACGTTGTTTTCTGGCCACGGGGATTCCACGGCGCTGGTGAACGTGAGCACGCCCGCTTCCCCGGGCGCTTCGCCTGGGCCGGTCAAACGGTAGTCGCCGGCGGGCGGAGCGGCGAACCATTCGTCGCTGTGGGCGATGGTGTCGGTGGCGAAATTTTCCAGCCATGCGCGCGGGTCGGACTCATCGGCTCGGCCGCCAATATGTTCCAGGCCCCAGCGGAACGGCATGACCGGGCGTGAGGGCTCGTTGGCCCAGCGGGAGTGTTCGTAGCGACGGACTTTTTGTTCGAACCAAAACATGCGTGCAGAAATCATTGCACGAGCGGCGAGAAAACCAAAATGCGCGTAGCTGGCCAGAATAGGACTGGAATTCGTTTTTGGCGATCCGATGCCTTTGGGGGAAGGCCGTAGCGTTGCTCGGTATTGGAAGCCAAGGAACATTTTCCGTGCAAGGGGTCGATTCACGAATACCGCAGGCCCTCAACAATCTGAAACCGTTGATGAAGATTGGCCAAATAGCCGAACTCGCCGAAACCAAACGGCGCTGTTATCTATATCCGTTATATTGCCTTTCTGGAACCGTACCATTGTCTCAGTCATCACTTAGCGGAACTTCGTAGGAGAGCGGGGTTCGAACTGGACCGTCAACCGTTTGCATCTGCCAAAGCCTGAAAAGGACAAAAGCCAAATGATACGACCATTCAACATCGCAGCGTTTGCCCTCTTATATGCAGTCCCGATGTGCGCCGTATACGCACAGACGACTCAGACTCCTGACTCCTCAAAGTGGATGTGCAGGAACCTGGCAGACTCGGGGGGTTTCGTATATCGAGGCGAGACTATTTTTGGTTCCCAGGCCTGCAGGCCAATCCCGGATGCGGCACGAGCGGCAACATCGTCAGGCACACCTAACTCAGGCCCGACCCAGCTCCCCGAACCTCAAAAGACGTCCAGTACCGCGGTCCAGTTTCCTCGGGAAGGCCAATGGTGACCACGCTTAAGCACCAGACTCAGGGCGAAACATGGGAAGACTTTATGCGCATCAGTGGCTCCAAGATGAATCTTTGCGCATCAAGCAAAACGCAAGGTGCGCAGTGGTGCGATGCGTTTAAGCAAGCCGAGGCGGGTGAGGACGCGACCATAACCGATAGCGAAGCTTCGGGCTCAGTATCTCTCATATTCTCCGAAAGGAGGCTTGTGCAGGTCGTAGTTCAAGTGAAAGCCAATTGGGCGAAATCCCTCGAGGAGTTTGGCCAACTGTATGGCACGCCAGACTCACAGACCCCCAATTCAGCGGTTTGGACATTTCCTGATGACGGC
>Ga0302325_10001609_pt1 | contig 57156 bp, 59 predicted proteins | sample Palsa_T0_2_FD_201948 | JGI IMG/M metagenome (GOLD analysis project Ga0302325, IMG submission 201948) | Peat permafrost microbial communities from Stordalen Mire near Abisko, Sweden - Palsa_T0_2 | ecosystem: Environmental > Terrestrial > Soil > Palsa > Peat permafrost | place: Sweden: Abisko... | reverse complement strand
TCGCACCTAGACGAAAGTTTCGTCAGCCACCAGTACATCATCGCGGCGCAGGCCGATTCGAGCGTCGATCTGCCGTACGGCCAGTGGGGCTGCGGCGGCGGATCGGGCGACGACGTTGCGACGATCACGCAGGAGCGCAAAATCGGCCCGCCCCAGAGCCCCTGCTTCGATTATCAAACGCTCGGTGATGAGCTCGATAAGGCCGGTCTCTCGTGGCGCTTCTATACGAGCAAATACGGTGCGCCGTCGAGCGGCGACGGCAGCTATTGGTCCAGCTATCAGGCCGTCAAGCACATCTACTACGGGCCGGACTGGCGCAAAGACGTCATTACGCCCAACTGGAAGTTCATTACCGACGTGCGAGCCGGCAAGCTTGCGAACTTCACGTGGATCACGCCGGTTTGCGACGACTCCGATCACGTGAACTGTCCCGGCGGCTTCGGGCCGTCATGGGTCTCGGCGCTGGTCAATACCGTCGGCGAAAGCAAGTTTTGGGACTCGACCGTGATCTTCGTGCAGTGGGACGATTGGGGCGGGCTCTACGATCACGTGCGGCCGCCGTTCGAAGATTATGACGGCCTAGGTTTTCGCGTGCCCCTTCTGATCATCTCGCCCTACGCCAAGCAAAACTATGTGTCGCACGTGCAGTACGAAACCGCGAGCGTGCTGCGCTTCGCCGAAGACCTCTACGGATTGGGACAGCTTGCCGCCGCCGACAAACGCGCGAACTCGCCGGCTCCGGATTGCCTAGACTTCTCGCAGAAGCCGCGTCCGTTCGTCAAGATTGCCGCGCCGAAGCCGCCCCGTTTCTTTATGCAGCAATACGGCGTCGACGGCGAGTACCAGGCGCCCGACTACGAGTAGGCGCGACGCGCTACTCGGTGTCGATCGGCTTGTTCGACGGGGGCTGGTGAAGGAAGTACTCCTTGGAGTACTGCGACGGGATCGCCGTGAACGCTCGCGGCGGTTGCGAAAAATCGAAGCAATCCACGATGCTGTTGGCGCGCGCATCGGTGGTATGGAGGCTGCCGAGGTTCCAGTTGTCCTCGATGAACCGGACGATGCTGCCGAACTCGTATTGCGTCGGCGAGATATAGCCGCCTAAGCTGCCGGTCCCGACCCGCGCATAGGCGGAGACCACCAGCATCGGTACGCGGAACCCTAAACCGCCCCAGTGGTCGCGCGGCAGCGGCGGCGGAACGTGATCGTAGAACCCGCCCCAGTCGTCCCACACCACGATGATCGCGGTCGAGTCCCAGTACTGGCTCTCGCCGACGGCGTTGACGACGCTTGCGACCCACGAAGGCCCGGTGTCGTGTCCCGTAGTGGGATGATCGGAGTTGTCTTCATCCGGAATCAGCCACGACACGGCCGCGAGACGCCCGTATTGAATGTCGCCGAAGATTTCGTTCTGCGAATTCGGCGTCGTGGTGACGTTGGTTCCCCATTCGGGACCATAGCGCACGGGCGCGATCGCGTCGAACGCGTTCCAATACTTTCCGACGCCGTTCTCGACCGGCGGCGAGTAGTATTTCCACGAGATGCTCTGCGCGTCGAGGCGATCGCGCAGCGTCGGATAGTAGGCGCCGTCCGACGGAAAATCGGTCGTGCACGGTGCGGGCCCACCGCCGACATGCGTGAGCTCGTCGTGGCCCCAAACCAACTCCGGCGTCTTGGTGCTTGCCGGCGCGTCGCAGCCCCAGGGCGTCGTCGAGGGAAAGTCGACGAGGCTGATCTTTTGTTTTTGGTCGATCATCGTGCCGCCGCGAATGAGGTCCTGGTGGGCGGTGAAGCTGCCGCTGCCTTGCGTTTGGAACATCTCGTCGGCGAGCACGTACTGGTTGGCGATATCCCAATACGGCGCGATCTGCTGCGGATTGACGTATTGGTACGGATGCTTGCCGGCCGGCCCCGCGCAGGCGCTGCCGTTGCCGCCGCCCTCGGTATTGAAGCCGTCCATTCTCCCGCCGTCGTAATCCTTGATGAATCCGCTGTACGAGTGGCCGAAATCGCATGGCTCGGTGAGATCGACTTCCTGCAGCGGAATCCGCCGGGGGCCATGCTTGCCTTGCATCCGGCCGGTCGTCGTTCCATCGGCGCCCGGATAGGTCGCAAATAGATTGTCGAAGCTGCGGTTCTCTTGGATCATCACGATCACGTGCGAAATGTATCCCGAACTTCGATGACGCACGTCACTATTTCCGAACGGCATCGACGCACCCGGCGCAATCGCCGAACACGACGTTAATACGAGCGCACCAACGAGCGGGAGAAGCAGCAATCTCAAGAGTGCGCGTGTTCGACGAGCGCGCGAGGCTCACCCACTGCCGCGGCGCATGCGATCGAGCAGCAAGCCGATATAATCGGGCTCGCCCGCTCGTTCGTGACGCCTATATTCGGCGGAATCGAAAAGCCAGTCGGGCAGCGTGTCGGGCAGCGCCAGCTCGTCGACCTGCAAATCGAAATCGTAACGAACCGGCGGATCGTCGTAGTTCCAAAGCGCGTGCGCGACGACCCAGCAGCCGAGCACGGGTTTAAAGTACACGGTCACGTCGGTCGGACTCGGCGGCGCTTTCGGCGCCGGCGCGTACGTTCCGACAAAGTGCGCCTTCCAGAGATCGTACGTTTGCGTATCGATCCAAAGGTCGCGCAGGTTATGCTTGGCGGCGTCGCCGCGCGGCTGCAGCCGTAAGTGATAGGTTTGATGACCGTTCACGTCTTCGATCGCCGGCATCTCGTCGCTCGAGGTTACGATGGCGTACGACGGCTTCGCATACGCAACCACGGTTGCGATCGTCTTGAAACCCTCGATGTCCGGCAGCATCGAGACGCCCCCGGGCGGCGCAACGCGCACCGACGAGCGCAGCGACCACGCGAACGGTCCTAGAAACTCCGGAAGGATGATCGCGGGCGGGAGCTTGCCGTTCAGATTCGGGTCGCTGACGTTTTCCATGCCGTCGGAGAGCCGAAACGCGTAGCGATGCGTTTCGATCGAAGTCGCGCTGCCCGTGTAGTAGCCCATCGGCGTCTGCCGGATGTGCCACGTATCGGTGGAGACAGCGTAGTTCGGGATGGGATAGGATTGCATGCGGCGGAACGCCGCGTCGAAGATGCGTTGCGCCGGCGAGAGCCCGGGCGCCTGAGGCGCGAGCACGATCTTCATCGCGTCGAAGTCCACCGTGTAGGCATAGTGCTTTAAGAAATCGTTGGAGATCGCGCCCCAGACCGCGAACGGAAAGAGTCCGAACGGATCTCCTTGCGGCGTGAAGATTCCGGGGACGTCCGTCTGCACGGCGCCGCCGACGGCAACGCGGCGTGCGACGAATGGGATCGCGGTGACGGCGCCCCCGCCGCCGACGCCGGTGGTCGCCGTCTTGGGATCGATTGGAATCGAAGCATCTTTGACCAACGCGGCCGACGGCATCAGGCCGCCGCCCGCAAGGCCCGAATCGAAGAGAAAGAGTCCCGGGGCGGCGTCGTTGACCTGCGCCGATGCGAAGACGAAGTGATCGCCCACGAGATAGCAGCCAACGATCGTTGCCTGCGCTGAGGCTTGCCGCGCTTCAAAGGCCGCCGAGATTCCCCGCGAACGCGGCCTCAGAATCAGTTGGCGATGCGGGTAATCCATGGTAACCAGGAAGCGTTCGAAATACGTCGTCCCGACGATGCCGTCGATCCGCAGCGTGCCGAAGAGCGTTGAGACTCCCGTCGCGAGCACGTGAACCGGCACATCGTATGCCGTCGCGCCGCCGAGCGCCAGCGAGCGCAGCATGCCGCGCTGCAGCGATGCGTGCAGGCCGCCGGCAAAAGTCCCGTTGCCGGCGCTTTCGGTCGCCAAGCCGAGCCGGCGCGCGAAATTCGCCTCGAGCGTCACGTCGGCGCCGGTGTCGACGACAAAGTTCGCCGCTACGCCGTCGGCCGTGACGCGGACGACCGGAAGCGGATCGGCGACGATGAAGGGCACGCGCGACTCGTCGCCGTCGACCGTCGTTCGCCGCGCGGCCTCCTCGCGCCGCCGCCGCACTTCGGCAAGCAGTGCCGAGGCCCGCGCGTTCTGTGGGTCGGCCGCGAGCACGGCATCCAGCGGCGGTTCGGCCGCCGTAAGATCGTTCTCGTAGAGCGCGATGGCCGCGCGCTGCAGCATCGCGCCGCGATCCTGCGGATTGCGTTGTAAGATTGCCTCGTATGCTGCGGCTGCTGCCACAAAATCACCGCGCGCGAAGAGTGACGCCGCGTCCTGGCCGGGCGCGCTCCCGGAGGAAGTGATCGCGGCGAGCGTAATGGCGGCGACGATGCTCACGCGGTTACGTCCCTAACATGCCGGAGTTCGAGGCGCGGTTGGAAGGCGTCGAAGATTCCTCGGCCACGTTCGTGCGCGTTCCCGCGCGGGTGGTGAAGGCGCTGGGCGGTCGTCCGCGGGTCGCGGTGCGCATGGCGATCAACGGTGTGGAGCATCGCACGACGATGTGCGACATGGGCATCGGTCCTATGGTCGGCATTCCCGCAACCGTGCGGCGCGCCGCCGGTATCGCGCGGGGCGACCGTATCGCCGTTTCGCTGGTGGTCGATCCTAACGAACGCACCGTCGAGGTGCCGGGCGACGTCGCCCGCGCCATGAGCGCTGCCGAGCGCCGAGCCTTCGACGCCATGTCGTATTCGCACCGCAAAGAGTACGTGCTCTGGATCGAAGATGCGAAGAAGCCGGAGACCCGCGCGCGCCGGATTGCCAAGGCGATCGACAAGCTGCGCGAGCGCATCATAGCGGCTCGCTGACCGCTCCACCGAACGGTTCCGCCGGTGCGTCGTGCAGCGTTGCGGTGGGCGCACCGCCTGCGGGATAGCGCCAATAATCGAAGCGGTCGCGGCACGCAAGATTGCCGCCCACGATCGCATCCGCCGTGCCGCCGCTTCGTACGACGAACGGTGCGACGACGTCGCTCTCGCCGCCGTGACAGGAGTCGTCGAGCGGCGTCCGCCCCACGACCGTCGCGATCGTGCCCGCGATCGTTACGCGATAGAGGACGGCGGTACTCCCGTTACCTTCCGCTTGATCGGTGAAGGCCACGTGCTTGCCGTCCCAGAGCGTACCGCCGGCGTAGTGAATGCGCGCTCCATGCAGCGTCAGGGCGCGCAGGTGCACCGCCCCGCGGGATAACTCGGAAGCGCCGTACGTTCCGTCGTGCGCCTCGCCCTCGAAGACCACGTTGCCCGCGCCGTCGTAGGCGGGCGGCCAGAGATAGTAGAGCTGCGACGGTGCGTATGTCGTCGGATTGCCGCTCGCGCGCTTCCAGATTTGGAGCGAACCCGCTCCCCGTTTGGTGTAGAAGTTTACGACGGCGAGGTTGCCCGAGGCCACGTCCACGGCGCAGCCGATCGGGTAGCCGTCGGTGCGTAGATGCTTGATCGGGGCCTTTCCGCCGTGCGCGTATTCGACCACTTCCGATCCTCGCAGCTCGGCGATCCAGACGTCGTGCTTGCGGTCGACGCACTCGCCCGAGGGGGCGAGCAGGCCGTCGAGTCTGGTGACGAGCGTGCGCGTCGCATAATCGTAGACGAAGACGTCGTTCGTCGCCCAATCCGAAACGTAGAGCAGCGTCGACGCTTGCGTTGCTGACGACTCGGGTGCCTGGGCCGCTGCCGTCGAGGCGGGAACGAGCCGCGCGCCGCATGCCGCGAGTGCGGCACACGCCGTCGATGCGGCCACGGCGCGCAGCAACGATGCCATCGCCGGAAGCGTTGGGCTGCGAGCGTCACGGACTCCTTGTTTATGAGGCCGCTAACACCCAAGCCGTAGGGGTTACTGCGAGCCGATCCTTTGATTGGCGTTCGTCAGCAGATAGATCTTGTCGGCGTGGCGCACGCCGAGCGCCTTTTGGTCGTAGATGACGCCGACGTATTGCCCGGCCTTTACCGCGCTCATTTGATACGTCGACTTGCCGTCGGCGGAGAAGACTTGATCGAATTTTGGAACGATCTCAAAGCTGAGCGTCTCCTTGGTTTTTGGGTTCTGCACCTTGATATTGTTGGCGGAGACGTGGACGGTAATGCCGTAAAAGGTCGAGGTCGTCATCGCGAGCAGCGCCTGCGGAGCCGCGGTCAGTAGGACCGCCGCCGCGGCGAGCGTGGTGATTCGAAAGAAACGATTGCTGATCATGCCCTAGCTTGTACCCAGGGCGCGAGCGGTCTATGCCGTGGCACCGGCGAAGCCGCACTCGTGGAGGCGACGCTCTTTGCCGACGGCGGGTCGCGCGGCAATCCGGGTCCGGCCGCGAGTGCGGCCGTGCTTTTCGATCCGGCCGGCGAACTCTTAGAAGAAGTGGGGTCGTATCTCGGCGTAGCGACGAACAACGTTGCGGAGTGGACGGCGCTCATCCTCGGCCTGGAAGCCGCGCAGCGGCGCGGCATCCGTCGCCTCGCCGTTCGCCTCGATTCCGAACTGGTGGTCAAACAGTTGCTCGGCGAATACCGCGTAAAGCACGCGGGGCTTGCGCCGCTCTACCGCCGCGCGAAGCAGTTGCTTCGCCATTTTGCCGACGTCGACGTTCGTCACGTGCCGCGAAAACAGAACGCCGATGCCGACCGTCTCGTCAACCGGCTTCTCGATCAGGAAGCCTCGGAGGCAACGTAGGCGCTCGGCATGCGGCGATTTCCGATCGAAATTCTGATCGTCGTCATCTGCGCCGTGATGCTGGTGCTCGGATGGCGGATCTACGGCGCGGGCGAGATGGGGCGTTTTGGTCCGGCGATTCACGCACAGCACGCTCCGAGCGAACTCTATGCCCGTATGCTCGTCCGCTATGCGAAGGCCCCAATCTCCGAGGAAGAGTACCGCATGTCGGACGTCGAGGGGGTCTCGCGTTACGTCTATCGCATTCGCGGAACTGCGGGGCATCAGATCACCGTGACCGCTCCGCCGGCCCGCGTGTACGACGTAAGCTTTTTCTTCGGGAAGCTGACGCAGGACGGCATATGGCAACTCGTCGACCGTTCGCCGCTGCCTAAGGCGGACGCACACTACACGGTCTACGTCAAACAGCTCGCCGATTATCAGCACGGCGAGCGGACCGTGACGTTTACCGATCCGCAGTACTGGGCAACGAAAGCGGCGCACTCGTTCGAGATCGACCTCTCCAAGGGCGTTCCGAGCGACCTGCTGCACATGCAGAGCGCGCAGGTCGCCGACTCACGCTACGAAGAGATCGTCGACGATTTTCGCGCGTTCGGTCCGGCGGAGTTTCGTCATAACATCGCGCTCGCGCAGGCGCGTATTCGCGCCCTGCACGGCTAATCATGGCAAAGCGCATCGCGATCGCCGGTCTGGCCGGCCTCGTACTGCTTGCGGCCATCGTCTATCAAGCCTACCGGATCGTCGAAAGTCCCTCGAATCAGCTCTTCGGCAAGACGGTCGTGCACGGGCCCGCCGACGAACGCGTCGTCGCGTTGACGTTCGACGACGGACCGAATCCGCCGTACACCGACCAAATTCTCGACGTGCTGCAATCCGAGCACGTCCGCGCCACCTTCTTCGTGGTAGGCCGCGCGGTGGCAGCATATCCCGGCGTCGTCCGGCGGGAGGCTGAGGACGGCGACGCGATCGGAAACCACACGTGGTATCACGAGCACTTGGTGCTCGACGACGGTACGAGCCTTCGCCGTTCGCTCGAACGTACCGATCGCGCGGTCTTCAACGCTGCCGGCGTCCATACGAAGATCATGCGGCCGCCGTTCGGCGCGCGCGATTGGCTGGTGCTGGGCGAGGTGCGCAAGCTCGGGTACATCCCGGTCATGTGGTCGGTGCCGCTCGCGAACGATTGGGAGGATCCGGCGCCGCAAGTGATCGCCGCGCGCGTGTTGCGCTACACCGGCGACGGCGCGATCATCACGCTGCACGACGGAAATCGCGGAATCGTCTGTGCGCGCGTGCGCGCGCCGGCCCGGCTCTGCGACCGCAGCGCCGACGTCGAGGCGACGCGGCTGATCGTGGAGGCGCTCAAACGGCGGGGCTACCGATTCGTGACGATTCCCGAACTGCTTCGCTTGCCGTCGCGACCAGCTATGCGTACACCCGTTCGCGCAAGCGAATGAAACCGTCGGGATGGCGATGACTGGGGTCGTGATGCGTCCAATGCACGATCGGCGGGCGGCCCGGATCGTGGACCATTTCACCGCGCACTTCGATGCGGTCGCCCGCCGCGACGGGGCAGCGCGGTGCGATGCTCACGTTGTCGACGATCTCGATGCGGCCGGCGCTGCTCTGCACGTCGAAGGCTTCGTGCATCGCGTGTGTGCGCGAGCCGTAGAAGTAGCGGGGCGAGGACGCGACCGTCGCGTCGAAGTCGACCCATGCCGGCGAATGACCGGCGTATGCGGCAGCCAAATCCATCGCCGCTCTCATCACGCGCAATCGCCGGTGCGGCTAGCATGAGAACGATCGAGACGGCGCGGTTACGTTTGGTGCCGGTGAGCGCCGCCAACGCCGGACTCTTGTGGGACGTGCTCCAGGAGCCCGATCTGCGCGACTATCAGGATCTGCCCGACGTCGCCCGCTCGCAGTTCGTTCGCATCGTCGGCGGACGACCGAAGAGGCTGACGTCGGGGTCGGTCGGCCGGTTCGAGTGGCTGGTCCATTTCGCGGCGGGAGAGAGCGCCCCGCTCGGCTGGGTATCGCTGCGCATCGCTCAGTCGGCGCGGTCGACTGCGGAGATTGGATACAGCGTCGTTCGCGCGCATCGCGGCTGCGGGATTGCGAGCGAAGCCGTCGCCGCGCTCGTCGACGAGGGCTTCCGACACGTGCGATTAGAGGAGATCCGAGCCTACTGCGTTCCGGAGAACCACTCGTCGCGTGCGGTGCTGCGCCGAATCGGTTTCGAGAACGAGGTAACGCTCCGGCGAGGGGCGACCGTTCGGGGCAAGCCGGTCGATGTGATCGCGCACGCTTTGGATCGCGTTCGATGGGAGGCGCTCATCGCGAATCGCTCGGCCACTCGATCGTAACCCCCGCGCGGTGAAAGCCCGCGTATCGCCGCGGCAGCGTGCCGTTCAAGTACGCGACGAGCGGTTCCCGAACGACTGCTACGGCGATGCGGTCGCCGACTGAGTCCAGCGGAACCCAGGCGACGTCGACGACGTGGTCGTCGGCCTCGCGCGCTATCTCGCCTCCAAGCGTCACGTGAAACGTGACGTTGAGGAAATGATGTTCTCCATCGTAGCTCTCGCTGACGTAGGCGACCTCGCCCGCGCTCACGCGCAGCCCGGTCTCCTCGGCGAACTCCCGCGCGACGGTCTCCTCGAGCAGTTCGCCGGGCTGTTGGCGTCCGCCGGGAAGGTTCCAGAGCGGTTGCGCGTGGTTGGCATAGCGCGAGGCCACCATCAACAGACGGCCGTTGCGTACGGCGATACCGGTCGCGAGGTGAATCACGGCAACGTCGCCTCGATCGTCGCGAGCGTCAGCGACGCCGTGCGGTCCCAAGAAAACTCTGACGCATGGACCGGGCCGCGCTCGCGCAGTACTTGCGCGTACGCGTCGTCGCCCGCTACGCGGAGGATTGCGCCGGCGAGCCGCTCGTCGTCGCCGGCCGGAACGTAACAGGCCGCATCGCCACCGGCTTGCGGAACCGACGATGCATCGGAGGCGACGACCGGCGCACCATACGACATTGCCTCCAGCACCGGCAGACCGAAGCCTTCGTAGCGCGAGGGAAAGGCAAGCAGCGCGCAGCCGCGATAGAGCGCGGCGAGCCGGTCGTCGTCAACATAGCCGAGCTCCACCACGCGCACGCCGTCCGGAATCTGCCATCCCTCGAGGCGCGTCGTCACGACGAGCGAAAGGTCGGAGCGCACGGCGGCGACGCGTGCCATCGCGGCGAGCAGCGTGTCGAACCCCTTGCGCCGCTCGGCCGCGCCGACGTACAGCACGTACGGCGCGTACGCATTGACGTCGAGCCCGCACGCCCTCGCCGGACGCGGCGGCGTGACGCCGAGCGCGATCGGAACCAACCGGTCGAGGGCGATGCCGAGCGCGTGCGCCAGCTCCCGCTGAGCGAAGTGCGAATCGGTGATCAACGCTTGGCAGCGTTGCGCGGCGACGCGGAAGATGCGCTGGGTCTCCGGTGCGTAGCCGGGTAGCGCAAAATTCGATGCGTCGTGGAGCGTTGCAGTCGCCGGAAGCGCGAAGCGCGTCCAACTGCAGCCGTTGAACGGAAACCAGAGCGCGTCGAGCCCGGCGCGGCCATGCCATCGGCGTGAGACGACGCGATAGGGACGCTGCTCGACTTGGTCGCGGTAGCGCGGCGCGACCGTCCACGTATGCCACTCCGGAACGATCAGCGTCACCTCAACGCGATGACGCTCGCGTTCCCACCACACGCGTAAGATCTCGCGCAGATAGCGGCCGATGCCGCGCCGGTCGCCGGGCAGATTCCACGCGTCGACGCCGAGGCGAATCATCGGGCGACCGCGCGAAAAACCTCGAGATGGCGACGCGCGCTGACTTCCCAATCGAAGCGCGCGGCACGCGCGAGACCGTCGCGGCGGAGGCGCTCGCGCAGCACGTCGTCCTCGACCGCGCGGCGCAAGGCGGCTGCCCACGCGCCGGCGTCGTCGGGCGGTGCATAGAGTGCCGCATCCCCGCCGATCTCGGGCAGGCAGCTCGCGCGCGATGCGACGACGGGAGTTCCGCACGCCATCGCTTCAATCATCGGCATCCCGAACGTTTCGTGATGCGAGGCGAGCGCGAGCGCCGACGCGCCGCGATAACACGCGCGCAGCGACTCGTTCGAGGCCGCGATGAGATCGTCGCCGAGTTCCCCGACTGCAACGACGCCAGGCAGCTGCGGCGCGCGCGGACCGGCGACGGCGAGCAGCGGGCCGTCACGCTCCGGCCACGCGCGATCGTACGCCTCATAGAGCAGAGGGAAATTCTTGCGCGGCTCGCCGATCGGATCGCCGACGAAGAGCAAGTACGGTCGCCCGCGCAGCGATGCGGGCAGCGGCTCGGCGGGGCCGGGCGTAAACGAGGGATCGACGCCGTGCTCGATTACCTCGATTCGTTCGAGGGGCAATCCAAGCAGCGCGTGCAGCTCGTCGCGCGCGAATTGAGAAACCGTGATGACGCGCGCCGCAGTCGCAATCGAACGAAGAAACGGATCCTGAGCGTGGCGGCGCCGCCGCGGATCGGGATCGGGATAGCGAAACGGCACCGCATCGTGGATGGTTGCTATGCTCGGCAGCGAGGACGCGAAGAACGTGCCGTTCGCCGGATGCCAGATCGCGTCGAGGTCGCCTCCCGGACGCCCGCGGACGTTGAACCGCTCGCCGCCGAGGGCTCGCGCGTAGGCAACGCGGCTGCGGCCGGGGAGCGGCCCGTCGGCAAGCAGCGTCAGCTCGACGTCGTCGTATGCGATGAAACGGCGGAGCACCGCCCGCGCGTACCGGCCGATGCCGCGCGTATCGTGGGCGATGACGCGTGCATCCACAGCGAGGCGCAGAGGCCGCATCGCGCCGACTTCGAACCTGGAGTCATGGTGTCATCCCTTTGGACCACGTCGCCGCCCACCTTATCCTAGGGGCTCGCGACGAACCGTTTCTCGGTGCGATGCTCGATTCGATCGCCGAGGCCGCATCGCTGCTCATCGTCAACGACAATGCGCCCGATCCGTCGCCGCATTCGGCGGCGCTTGCCGCGAGCGCCTTCGGTCGCGCGCGGCGTCTCATCGTCGATCGCACGCCGTTCTCCGGTTTCGATCGCGCGCGCAACGTCTGCATGCGACTGCATGCCGAACATAGCCGCGCGCCCTGGATCGCGTTCGTCGATGCCGATGAGGTGCACCGCCCGGGCATCAGCGTCATCGCGCGCCGGCTCGTGGGCCTGGGCGCCGAGTACGATTTCGTCGACGGCTATACGTGGCATTTCTTCGGCTCGTTCGAGTTGTACACGTCGATCGAGCGGCGCATGATGTTTTACCGTTATAGGCCCGACGTTCGCTGGCAGGGTGCGGTGCACGAGCATTTGGCCGGCCTGCACGGGAAGCGCATCGCGGTACCGTATATCTACGCACATTACGGCCACACGCTCGAGCCGCGGCGGCACGCGGAGAAGGGACGTCACTATTCGTCGCTCGGTGCACCCGGAAACGTGCTGCGCGAGGACGAGCTCGACGGCTTCGACGTCGTGCGCTACTTTGCGCCGGTCTATCCGCGGCTGCTCCGGTTCGCCGGGGAGCACCCTCCGGCAGCGCGCCCGACGGTCGCGCGACTGCGCGGCGGCTTGCGCGCGCATCACGAGCTGACCGAGAAGGTCGTCGGTTCGCAGCCGCTGAGCGTGAAGGCGCGCAACGTCGTCCGCAAGCTCAACTACGAGCTCCGCTGGCGGTCGCGGGGCCTCGCTCCGGTGGGCCGCCGGCTGACCGATGCCACCCGGTCCGACGGGATTCTTGCACAAAGATGAACGAACGGGTATACTTGGTTGGCAGAGGGGGCAGTTTACTGACCTCCTTGAGGATGTTATGAGCTCAGGGATGACGCCCCGCCTTGGGCCGTCGATCGTTCGAAGGCAGGGCTTAGAAGAATGGTTAGGACGCTTTAGAAGCGTCCCGGTCCGGTTTTTGGTCGCGCCTCCCGGCTTCGGGAAAACGATGGCGCTGCTGGGTTATCTGCGGCATACCGCAACCAACGGCGTCTACTGTTCGCTCCCGGCGGGAGCGAACGCCGAAGCGGTGCTCGGTGCGGTCGCCCGGGCCTTGCAACTCGAGGCTCCTTTTGAGAGCCCCGACGACCTCGTACGCGCGTTGGCGGTGCGAGCCCCGCTCGAGCTCGCGCTCGACTGCGAGGACGTGCCCGACATAGGCGGCATCGAGGCGATCCTACGCGTGATCGAGGATCTGCCCGAGGACGTTTCGTTGCTCGTCGGGTCTCGTTCGCGCGCGGCCTTCCACGCCGGCCGATTCGTTTCGGAAGGGACCGCGGTGCTCTGCGACGCCGAGCGGCTCGCGTTCGACGCGGCGGGCATCCGCCACGTCGCTGAGACGTGCGGCGTCCCGTTCACCCACGCCGACGTGCTGCGGATGCTCGACGTGACCGACGGGTGGCCGCAAGTGGTCAGCGGAGCGCTGCGCAAGGCGGCCGAGGACAACGTGACGCTGGCGCAGGCGTTCGAGCACTGGCGGATGCGTCACGGCCATATCTTCAACGAATTCGTGGCCGAATCGCTCAAGCACGTCTCCGAGCAAGATGCCGATCTCGTGCTCAAACTGATGAGCGGCTCATACCTGGACGATCGCTCGCAGCTGCAATCGCTCGAAGAGCAGGGGCTCTTCGTCGTGCATACGCCCGAAGGGTATCGCCCGCTGCGGGCGCTCTCCCGCAGCAAGCTTTACGACCGGTACGGACGCCGCACGCACTCGGTCACGCCGATGCAGGTGCGTCTGTTCGGCTGGTTCCTCGCGGAGATCGATCGCCAACCCATCGAGTGGGTCCGCCGCCGCGACCGTCAGATCTTCAAATACGTCGCGCTGCAGCCCAACGGCACGGTTTCGCGTGCCGAGATAGGGCGAGTCTTCTGGCCGGATGCCGAGCGCCATCTCGTCGCCCAGAGCCTGCGGACCGTCTGTTCGAACATTCGCAAGGCGATCGGCAGCATTGTGGGATTCAAACAGGTCGAGGCATACTTCCGTGCCGGCGACGATCTCTCGATCGATCTCGACAACGTGATCGTGGACGTCAATCGCTTCGTCTCGCACGCCAACGATGCCGACGAACAGTACGAGCGCGGCGAACTTCGCGCGGCCTACGCGCACTATCGCAGTGCCGCGCGCGTTTACCGCGGCGACCTGCTCATCGGCGACGTACACGAGTCCTGGGTCGGGACCCTCGACGAAGCCCTCAAGGGCCGCCACGTTGCGGTGCTCGAGCGCATCTCCGAAATCGTCGCCTCACTCGACTACCAAGCTACGGCGAAACCGAACCTGCGGCTCGTTTCAGGGGAGTAGCCTGTGCGAAGCCGATGGCTCGGCGCGCTGATCGTTCTCGCAGTCCTGACGGCGCTGGCGCTTCAAGCCGGCGTCGTCGCGCGTGCGGGCTTCGCGATGGGGGATTTTCGGGCGTTCTACTGCGCGGCGCGCGTCGCGTCGCACGGCGAGAACCCGTACCACACGCAGCCGTTGCAGGCATGCGAAGCGCAGATAGTCCCGCGCAGCTTCCAGGAGAAGAATCCCGGCGTCACGATCCCTGCGCCGCTGCCGGCATATGCAATCGCCGTGCTGGTACCGCTCGCGGCGCTACCGTTCGGCGTCTCGGCGGCGATCTGGGCGGCGGTCTTGCTCGCTGCGTGGGTCGCCGCCATCGTCGCGCTCGCGCGCGCCGCGGGGATCGCGTGGGAGATCGCGCTTGCCGCGCTCTCACTGGGATTCGGCGTACTCTCGCTGCCGTTCGGCGAAGTCGTTCCGCTGGCGGTTGCCGGCATCTGCGGCGCGGCGTACTATGCGCGAGCCGGCCGGTGGCGCGCGGCCGCGGCGTGCGCGGCGCTCGCCATGATCGAGCCGCATCTCGGGTTGCCGGCCGCGTTCGCACTCGCACTCTGGGCGCCGCGCGCACGGCTGCCGCTCGCGCTGCTCGCTCTCGGTTTAGCGAGTTTAGCACTGGCGCTGCTCGGGCCGGCCGCGAATCTCGAATACTTTCTTTCCGTGCTCCCGGCGCACGCGCTTTCGGAAGCCACCCGCGACACCCAGTATAGTTTGACCGCGGTTCTTGCCGCGGCCGGCATGCCGCTCCATGCGAGCGTGCAAGCCGGAGCGTTGTGGTATGCGGCGATGCTCGTGCTTGGGGTCGTCGTCGGCCTGCGGCTTGCGAGAGAGTCGGGGAACTCCGCGTTCGCCGTGTGCGTGCCGCCGGCGTTCGCGGTTTTCGGCGGGACGTTCATCCACATCACGCAAATCGCCGCGGCGCTTCCGGCCGCACTGCTCTGCGTGGGCGCGATTCGCCCGGCGCGCCGGCCGATCGCCGTCGCCGCGCTGCTCCTGCTCGCGGTTCCCTGGGGCTGGGCGGTCTCGCCCGCGCTGATCGTCGCACCGCTCGTACCGGTCGCGTATCTTGCGTGGCGGTATTGGAGCGCCAACGTTTCGGCGGTGCTGCTCGCCGGCATCGTCGCGGCCGTGCTGTTGCTCGGACTGCGCGAACTCTACACGCTGCCGAAGGTGCATGTGGGCGGACGACCCGCGACGCCCGCAATCGACACGCGCTTGCCCGAAGCTTCGTGGAGCGCGTACTCGCAGCGGAGTTCGACGGCGACGCTCGCCGCGTGGGCCGTGCGCGTCCCGACGTGGTCGGCGCTCTTCGTGTTGCTCGCGCTGCTGGCCGCCGACGCGGCCACGCTCGGCGTTGCGGCACGGCCGCGTCTGGGCTATCTCACGCGAGAGATTTCATAGTGGCGCGCGCCGGTTGGCTTGCGACGATCGTCCTTTGCACGCTGCTGCCGTTCGTTGGTCAGTTCTACGGCGACCGCGGCGCCGGTTGGCTGGCGATCGACTTCCGCGCGTATTATTGCGCCGCGCTCGCGCAGCGCGAGCATCGTAATCCGTACTTCGCGCAGTCGATTCACGACTGCGAACGCACCACACCCGCACCGTTTTACCGGGTGCCGGAGAACGTTTCGGTTCCGGCTCCCTATCCGCCTTACGCGCTCGCGTTCATGTATCCGATCACGCTGCTGCCGTTCGCGGCGGCGGTCTACCTGTGGTGGGCGCTGCTGGCGGCAAGCCTCCTCATCGCCGCGGCGGCGCTCGCGCGCGCGGCGGCTGCGCCAGCCCTCGTCGCCTGGGGAGCGCTCGCGCTTTCGCTCGGACTCACGTCGCTAACGTCCGGGAACGTGATTCCCCTTGCCGTCGCCGCGATCGTCGTGGCGGCGCTGCTGGCGCAGCGCGGCAAGTTAGCCGCCGCGTCGCTCGCGCTGGCTTTTGCGATGATCGAGCCGCAGATCGCGTTGCCCGCGTCGGTGGGTTTCTTCGCGCTCGCTCCGCGCGGGCGGCCCTACCTCATTGCAACGTTCGCCGCGCTTTTGCTCGTCGCGCTTGCGACCGCGGGATTCGCGCAAACGCTCGGATACGGAACGCTCGTTCTCCCGGCGCACGCACTCTCGGAAGTCTCGCGCGACAATCAGTACAGCCTCTCGACCGTGCTGGCGGCGCTCGGCGTTTCGGATCGCGCGGCGGTCACCGCGGGAAGCGTCTCGTACATCGTTGCCCTCGTCGCAGGTGTCGTGCTTGCGCTGCGCCTGGCGCGACAGTACGATGATCCTGCGCTGGCGGTGCTGGTACCACCGGCGGTGTCGCTGCTTGGAGGGACGTTCGTGCACACCGGCGAGATCGCTATTGCCGCTCCGGCCTGTCTCGTGCTCCTGATGCGCGCCGCTCCGCAGCGCGCGTGGCTGCTCGGCACGCTGATCCTCTTGGCGGTGCCGTGGATGCTGTCTACGTCCGCGGCGCTGTTTTTGGCGCCAATCTTTCCGGCGGCCTATTTGGCGTACGCGCTCCGGCATCGCGACCGGCGAATGGCGCTCGCCGTCGCGCTCGGCGCGTTTGCAGTGATTTTTGGGCTCTTCGAGCTGGCCATAGGGGGTGGGCACGCGAGCCATATCGTGCGCGAGCATCCGCCGATCGACCCGCGTCTCGCCGAGGCGGGTTGGCGTCAACTCGTGCTCGGCAACACCACCAATAGCCTCGTTATGTGGCTGCTCCGACTTCCCACGTGGATCGGCTTGATCGCGTTCGCTGCGCTCGCCGCCGCGGTCGCGCGCGGGAGCGCGGCACATCCGTCGCCGGATCGGCGCCTGCTGGAGTCGCGCGCGTGAACGAGCGCAACGCCGGCGTCTGGATCGTCATTCCGGCCTACAACGAAGCCGGAAGCATCGCCGGCGTCGTCGGCGCGCTGCGCGGAGCGGGATATCCCAACGTCTGCGTCGTCAACGACGGCTCGTCGGACGCGACGAGCGAAATCGCGCGTACGGCGAACGCGCACGTGCTCGACCACGTCACCAACTTCGGCCAGGGCGCCGCCCTACAGACCGGCATTCGCTACGCATTGCGTCGCGGTGCGGCGTACGTGTGCACGTTCGATGCCGACGGTCAGCACGATCCGCGTTCGGTCGACGATCTGCTCGCGTCGCTCCAGGCCGCTAACGCGGACGTGGCCCTGGGCTCGCGCTTCATCGGCAACGCGTCGGCGGTTCCGACCCATCGCCGTCTGCTCTTGAAGGCGGCGCTCGTATTCACGCGATGGCACGCCCGCGTCGCCGTTACCGACACCCACAACGGCTTGCGCATGTTCACTCGCCGCGCAGCGTCGGCGCTCGAGATCGAGCAGCCGGGGATGGCCCATGCCTCGGAGATTCTCCAAAAGCTCGGCGCGCTACAATGTTCCTTCGTCGAGGTCCCGGTGCATATCGTCTACACCGACTACTCCAAGCGAAAGGGCCAATCAGGATTCGATTCGATCAAGATCCTGTTGGATTTGCTCTACCGGTCGATCGCCATGCGCTCGTAGACGCGTGACGGCGGCGCTGGTGGGTTCGTGTGCGCGTTCGATCGCGCTCTCGCGCGCTAACGCAATCAGCGCCTGCTCATGACGCTTGAAACGAAAGTAGAAATTCGATGCGACAAAAAGGCCGCCAAGCACAGCCAAGTAGAAGATCAGGTCGGTGCCGCGGCCAACGCCCAAGAAGTTAGCGATGCGAGTGGAAAGATTTGGAAAAATTACGAGCACGATCCCCATCATCGTCAGAGCGATTACGCCGACAATTTGCAGGCCCGACAGGCGCTTTGTGCCGGCATAGACGGCTAGCAGCACGAGTCCAACGATGATGAGAGGTGCCATAGCTTTGCCGCCGATGATCTTGGGCGAGCCCGTAGTGCGATCCTTTGAGGGCGATCGGACGACGTCTCCGAAGAGGGGGCGCGCGCGCAATCGGGGGCAAAGCCGACTTTGAAGGCGGTGATTCTTGCCGGCGGTTTGGGCACGCGAATAAGCGAAGAAACGGTCGTGCGTCCCAAGCCGCTTATCGAGATCGGAGGTCGACCGCTGCTCTGGCACATCATGAAAGGCTACGCGGCGCACGGCGTCCGAGAGTTTATAATCTGTCTCGGCTACAAAGGCTATCTCATTAAGGAATACTTTGCCAACTTTCACCTCCATAGCTCCGACGTAACCTTCGATCTCGCTACGAACACGGCGCAAATCCACAAGACCGACAGCGAGCCGTGGTCGGTTACGCTTGTCGATACCGGGGAGTCGACCGAGACCGGCGGTCGTCTCAAACGAATAGAGCCTTACGTATCGGGGGAGACCTTTTTCTTCACCTACGGCGACGGAGTCTCGAACGTCGACATCGGCGCGCTTCTTGCGTTCCACAAGAGTTCGGCGAAGAAGGCCACGGTTACCGCGGTGCGGCCGATTGCGCGGTTCGGTAGCCTGGTTTTTGACGACGATATCGTCGAGCGCTTTACGGAGAAACCGCTCGGCGACAACATGTGGATCAGCGGCGGCTTCTTTGTCCTCGAACCATCTATTTTTGCGTACATTGCGGGCGACCAGACTGCTTGGGAGCGCGAACCGCTCGAGCGCCTCGCGGCCGATCGCCAGCTTTCCGCGTTCAGGCACTTCGGGTTTTGGCACCCGGTGGATACGTTACGCGATAAGCTCAGTCTCGAAGCTCTCTGGGCAGACGGCGCCGCTCCGTGGAAATCGTGGCCCTGAGCGTTCCAGATTGTGAGCGCCGAGCTTGAATCAAAAGTTCTGGAATGGCAAGCGCGTCTTAGTATCGGGGCACACGGGGTTTAAGGGCGCCTGGCTTGCGTTTTGGCTCTCGCGCCTTGGCGCGCGCGTCACCGGCGTAGCACTACCGCCGGCGACGCAGCCGAACCTTTTCGATCTGCTGCAACTGGACGCAAGGGTGCGGTCCTGCTTTGTGGATGTGACCGACCTCGATTCATTTCGCGAGGTCGCCGTTCGCGCCGATCCCGAGATCTTTTTCCACATGGCGGCACAAGCTCAAGTTCGCGAAGGGTATCTTTCGCCGGTCAATACGTTCCAAACGAACGTATTGGGTGTGGTTCATGCCCTCGAGATCGCACGGAACCTACCGTCGGCTCGAGCCGTCGTCGTCGTGACAAGCGACAAATGTTATCGGAATGACGGCCCATCCGAGCCCTTCCGCGAAGACGCTCCGCTCGGAGGCAACGATCCCTACGCGTCGAGCAAAGCCTGTGCGGAGCTCGTAACCCATTCATACCGGGTCTCCTACCCCCGCGCCGACTGCCGCGTAGCGACTGCGCGCGCCGGCAACGTTATCGGCGGCGGCGACTGGTCATCCGACAGACTCGTCCCGGATATAGTCCGCGCTATCGTTAGTGGTGCGCCGCTGCGAATCCGCAATCCCAGCGCGACGAGGCCGTGGCAACACGTACTAGAGCCGCTCACCGGATACCTCATGTTAGCAGAGAGCCTACATCGCGACGGCGCCGCATTCGCGCAAGCTTGGAACTTCGGACCCGACTCCGATGGTGGGCTAAGCGTCTCTAGTCTAGCAGAATCCATCTTCGCCGCTTGGGGGCAAAAGCCGCGCTGGCAAGAGGACGAGGCGTCGCGACAGCCCGAGGCGCAGTGGCTGACCGTGGACGCATCGAAAGCGCGCGAACGGCTCGATTGGAAAACGCACCTTGCCAAGGACGACGCCATTGCATGGACGGTTGAGTGGTACAAAGCATGGCATTTGGGCGCACGTCTGCAAGAAGTGACCGCCGGTCAAATCGACCGCTACGAGTCGATGCTCCGCTCGGATGAAGCCGGACCATCTTAAAGGATGCGATACAGTGACTGAAGCGACCGACGCCGCAACCGAACTCAGCAAGATACACTACGCGAGACCGTCGATCACGGAGCTGGAGACGCGCTACGTCTTTGAAGCCGCGAGTACGGGATGGGGAAACAACGCGTATCGGTACCTTCACCGCTTTGAAGATGTCTTTCGCCGCTACCTCGGCGTTCGACACGCGATCGCAACCTCAAGCGGAACCGGTGCGCTTCATCTGGGAATGGCCGGGTTGGGTATCGGACCGGGCGACGAGGTCATTCTGGGCGATATCAATTGGGTTGCATCCGTCGCGCCAATCGTGCACCTCGGTGCGACCCCCGTGTTCGTCGACATTTTGCGCGATACGTGGTGCGTCGATCCCGATGCCGTGAAGGCGGCGATAACGAAGAGGACTAAGGCAATACTCGCGGTCCACTTGTACGGTAACCTGTGCGATATGGACGCGCTTGAAGCACTCGGGCGCGAATACGAGATGCCGGTGATTGAGGATGCGGCCGAGGCGATCGGCTCCGCCTGGGGTGCAGCGTACGCCGGGACCCGCGGCGCCTTTGGCGCCTTTTCGTTCCACGCCTCCAAGACCGTGACGACCGGCGAAGGCGGCATGTTCGTAACCAACGACCCCGCACTCTACGAGCGCGTCTCGATGTTGAGTCACCACGGGCGGGCTGCGGGGGAGACGCGTCAATTCTGGCCCAGCACCGTCGGATTCAAGTACAGGCTTTCGGACCTGCAAGCCGCTCTGGGGTGCGCTCAGATGGAACGCATCAACGAACTCGTGGCTGGGAAGCGGCGCGTTTTCGAGTACTATCGACGCGCCTTGGATGGCGCGCCGGTGAGCATGAACCCAGAGCCGCCCGGCACGACGAACGGATTTTGGATGCCCACCTTCGTCGCCGAATCCGGGGATTTCGACCGCGACGCCGTCTTGGCGGCGTTTAAGCGCGCGAACATCGACGGGCGGGTGTTTTTTTGGCCGTTAACGATGACGCCGCCGTTTAAGGCCGAGTCGAGCAATCGCGTCAGCTACGACCTCTATCCGAGGGCTCTTTGCTTGCCTTCGTATCACGACCTTACCGATAGCGAAATGGATCGGGTCCTCGCGATCGTGCTCCCGGCGTTGCACTAGCGTCGCATGGCCAACACGATTCTTTGGGGTGCCGGCGGTCAGGCGATCGTACTAAGGGAGCTGTTGGAAGGCAACGGCGACGTACTTGTTGCGCTCTTTGACAACGACTTGGACGCTAGGACGCCTTTCGAGGGCGTGCCGCTGCATTACGGGCTTGCCGGGTTTGAAGATTGGCTGGCGCGTCGTTCCGCAGGCGACCTGCAAGGTCTCGCAGCCATAGGACTCAGCGGCGCGGAACGCCTGGACGTGCACGCGCTCTTTGCCTCCCGCGGCGTTCGAGTCGCCACGGCGATCCACCGTTCGGCCTTCGTGGCCTCCGACGCCGTCGTCGGCGTAGGCGTTCAGATCATGGCACGTGCCGCAGTCTGCTCCCGCGCAGTTCTCGGCGACGCGGTACTCGTGAACACAGCCGCAAGCATCGACCATCAATGTATCGTCGAACGCGGAGTAAGCGTCGGACCGGGAGCGGTGATGACCGGCCGAGTTATTGTAGAAGAGTTTGCCTTCGTCGGCGCGGGGGCTATCGTATTGCCGCGCGTCCGAGTTGGTGCCGGCAGCGTCATCGGCGCAGGAGCCGTCGTCACCAAGGATGTGGCGCCGGGCGCGACCGTGGCGGGCAACCCGGCCCGCCTTCACTCGCAAGTCCGCCCCGGACCGTAGATGACCGAGAAGACGCCCAGCCCTCTCACCATCGCCGTACCGTTTTATCGCGATTCGGCGCACCTGCGCAGCGCGATCGGGAGCATCTTTTCCCAGCCCCGATCGAACTGGGCCGTGCTTCTCGTCGACAACAGCGTGACGGAACGGGAGCAACGCGATGCGGCGGACCTAGCGAGTAGTTACGAAAAGGACGGCCTACGATACGTACGAAACGACGCCCACCTCGACGCCTGCGGTAACTTTAACCGGTGCATAGACCTGGCAACGACGGACCTCGTTGCCGTAGTTCACGGCGACGATGAGGTTCTACCCTGCTACGCGCAGCAACTGACGGAGCTCGCAGAGCGACATCCGGCGGCAGCGGTTCTCTTCACCGCCGTCACGATCATCGACGAGCGCTCCAGGCCCCGCTTTTCTTTCGTCGACTGGATTAAGCGGTTTCTGATGCCTGCCGGCGTAGGTGACATCGTTCTCGAGGGTGAGCCTTCGCTGCAGTCGATCGTACGGGGAAACTGGCTGAATGCCGGGGCGGTGTGCTATCGGAAAAGTGTGCTTGGCGATCTCCGATGGGATTCACGGTATCGGATGACGGCGGACCTCGATCTGTGGGCGCGCATCATCATTTCGGGCCGCTCGATCGCAGGCTCTCGCCGTCCGGCGGCATACGCCTATCGGCGCCACGCGGGCCAAACGACGGCGGAGTTGAGCGCGAGCTTATATCGCTTCGAAGAAGAGTCGTTGATGCTCGACCTGATCGCTTCGCGGGCGGAAGAGCGGGGGTGGCGTGCGGCAGCCGTCACGGCAAGGTCCAAATCGATCGTCCAGCTGCATCTGCTCTTCCTTGCAGCGCTCGACGTGCTCACCGGATCGCTGGGGCGCGCTCGCAAAAAGTTCCGGCTCCTTTTTGAGATTCGCAAGTCGTCAGGGTTAACGGTCGGGTAGAGCGTCGCCCGGCCGAAAAGCGGGGAGTCCACCGGCGAAGACGCACGCAATGCCGGCGTATACGAGGGCATTGGCGAGATAGGCAACCTCGCCGGCAGTGCCCTGACGTTCGAGAACTCGTGCAATCACTTCCGATAGGCGCGGTACCGTCAGCGTCGCCGGCGTAAAGGCCTCGAGCAGGTTCCACGGCACCGCGATCAATGCGATCCCGGTCCACGCGAGGAGCGAGCGCGTGCGCGCCGCGATGACGAAAGCGAGCGGAAGCACCGCGGCCAGTTGCGTGAGGTGAATGTAGACGCCGCCCGTCACCGCCAAAGCCATCGGCACGAGCACGGCCGTCGCGGGGCCGAAGCGGCGCAGCGCGTGCGCGAGCCAAACGCCGCCGGCGACGAAAAGCGCGTACTGCAGCGAGCCGAGCGCGAGAGCGGTCCGATCGGAGACGCCGAAATTGTAGAGCATCGAGCTGAGGCTGAACTGCACGATCGAGCCGAGCTCGATGCGTGCGTGGCCGGGCAAGACGACGCGGAAGTACTCGGCGTTGAGCGCGAGGCCGCCCGCAATCACCGAGAGGGCAAGGAGTGCAGCGACGACGAGCGCGAGGCGTCGGCGCATCTCGGGGACGAGCACCACGAGTGCGAGCAGCACAGGCAGCGCCACGTGAGGCTCGAGGCATGCAAAGCCAACCAGCACCGCGGTCGTCGTCCAGCGCTTGCGCGAGAGCGCCACGGCCGCGGCGCAGAGCAGCGCCAGCGTGACCGGCGCGAGCGAGCCGGTCGGCAGCGATTGCAGCAAGACGGCGACGGCAATGGGGCCACCGACGACGAGGAGCGGAAGTTGCGTGAACTCGAGGACGGCCCAAACCATCACGCCGGCGCTGGCTACGAGCAGCGCAAACCAGAGTAGGCTTGCCTGGGGATACGGAAGCCGCGCAATCGGCGTTAACAGCGCGAGCGCGTATGGCGGAAGCGGCGCCGTGACGACGTCGGCCCGGCGCGGCCACGCGCGCACGCCGTGCTCGCACGTATGGAGCGGTTCGTAGCGATACGGATTCGCGCCGTCGGAGAGCGCGCGCGACGCGCAGTAAAACGCGCTGAAATCTATGCCCCCGCGCGTTAGCGCCGGCGGACTAACGAAAAGGTACGCGAGGATTGCCGCTGCGACGGCGACGAGGACGAGCGTGCGAAGGGGATTAGCTGCGAATCTGTGCGCGCCAGCGCCATACGCCACGCGAGATGAACTCCTTCGTCGCCGTATCGGTCTGCCACGAGCGCGAAAACTCGGCGCCGGCGCTGCGGGGACGGCGGTCGACGGGAAGATCGGCGAAGCGGATACGCATCGGCACGATCACGCCCTCGCCGGAGACGATCGCCTGCTGCAGCGGGAGGCTCGGCAACGACGCGAGCATCTCGCGCGCCGCGTTGGGCAGCGTTTTGGAGATGAACTGCTGGTCGGCTTCGTTGCCGAGACGCAGCGCGAAGATGGTACCGCATTGCGAGAGGACCGGCAGCGAGAGTTCCGTCGGACGCTGCGTGATCAGCGCCAGGGAGATCCCGTACTTGCGTCCCTCTTTCGCGATTTGGGTCATGATGCGGACCGTTTCGGAGAAGCCGAAGCGCTCGTCGGCCGGAACGTACCGCTGTGCCTCCTCGCAGACGAGCAGAATCGGCGGCATGTTCTCGCGCTCCGACCATACCGCGAAGTTGAAGATCACGCGCGTGAGCGTCGAGACGATCACGTCGGTCACTTCCGACGGGACGCCGGAGAGGTCGACGATCGTCAGCGGCTTGTCGTTAACCGGAACGCGCAGCAGCCGCCCGAGCACATCCTCGAGAATGTCGTCTTCGTTGGTAAAGAAGAAGCGGAACCGCGGATCGTTCACCAGCGAGGTGACGCGTTCGCGAAGGCGCAGGTACGGCATTGCGGTGTCGGGCTTCGAGAGCCGTCCCATCTGCTCGTTGATCGAGCGCAGCAACTCGTACGCGCGATAGGGAACGGGCGTGTCGACGGTGACGCTCTTAAGCAGCGGATCGTCGGCGTTATACGTCATGCGCGCCGCGGTTATCGCGTCTTTGAGAATGAGCGCCTGCGACTGCTGTTCGCTCGGGCTTCCGCTGCGGATGAGCAAACGCTGCGCCTCGGCGAAGTCAAGCACCCAGAGCGGCAGGCGCAGATTGTCGACGTTGATGACGTCGGCGAGATCGCCGAATGCTTGGCTGTACTCGTTGTGCGGATCGAGCAGCACGACGTGCGCTTTGGGATGCTTCGCGAGAATGGCCGAGAGAATCACGGTCACCGAGCACGATTTGCCCGAACCGGTCGATCCCAGCACGGCGAAGTGTTTGCCGAGCAGCTTGTCGGTCATCACGTAGGCGGGACGCGAGGGATCCTGATAGAGCGTTCCGATCGCGACGTTCGATTGGTCCGGCTCGCCGTAGATCGCGCGCAAGTCCGACTCGAGCGCGACCGTCGCCGCTTCGCCGGGAACGGGGTGAATGGAAACGCCGCGGCTGAAGATGGATTCGCCGCGGTCGGTGATCACGAGCTCGCCGAGCAAATCGGCGAGGAGCATGTGGCCGCCACGGCCGTTGTGGCCGGGAGCGACCTCGGTGATGTTGGCTAGGATGTGCCGCTCGCCGTTGCGGACCTTGACGACCGACCCAACGCGAATGGACCGCCAATCGATGCTCTTAACATCGACGTCGACGATCATTTGCGACCCCGCGACGCTGACGACGCGTCCGACTTCTGTGGTGCCCAACTAACCGGGCAATACGAGCACTCGCTCGGAAAAACCTTTAAAAAGAGGGGGTTTGGGTCAGTGCACGTGGTGTACGGCGGCGACGGCGATCGCCCGGAGCGCCGCGACGTCCCAGGCCGTCAGATGATAGAGCACGTGCCACCGCGCTTCGGCGAGAACGAGGCTCAGATTGACCGCCCAATAGGCAAAAATCCCATAAAAAGCGCGCTGGCCGACGCGCGCAGGGGCTGGCGCGGGACGCTGCATTGGCCGATGGTACCCCAATCGGCCGGAATCGAACCTAGTGGGCGGTTAGGCCCGGCGAATCTCCGGTACCGCGACCTCCCCGACCCACCAGCGGCGCGTGCCGGAATCGAGATGGACGTGGTCGTCGTAGTATCCCATGCCGCCGGAGACCTCGCGCGACCAGCATACGTCGAAGAGCTCCCGCATCGAGACGCCGGGCACGTACAAATCCGCGGCCTTGCCGTAGAGATGCATGCTGTTGCGGGCGGCGCCTTCGGTGGCGGCGTTGGTCTCGGGGGTACGGTAGCCGCTGGTGATCACGAGCGGCTGGCGCACGCCCATCAAGGCGAGGACTTGCTGCACTTCCCACATCGCCTCGATCTCGACGATATCGATCTTGACGTAACCTTCCGAGACCGGCGCACGCCGGTCGCGCATCAGCCAGCAGATCATCTTGTAGCCCGGGTCGTAGACGGTGCGTCCGTCGACGCAGAACGGCGCCATGATCTCGTCGCCGTAGCCTGAGCGCTGCAGCCATAAGACTCGGCGCTCCGACGACGGCACCGCAGCCCGCACCGCCAGCGGCGACATGCCGGCGAATGCCGCGGCCGCGAGCGCGGTCAAAAAGTCGGGACGGCGCATGCAAATAGAGCCACGGTCATGACGTGGGCGGGACGGACCATGAGGGCATTATACCACGGCGGTAGCCGGCCCAGAGCCACCAGGCCGAGCCTCCGACGCAGGTGACGAAGAGCGCGGCGGTGCCGTAGCGCGTCACCATGAGGATCGCGGTTGCAGCGTAAGCGGCGGCCAGCAGCGCGGTGCGCGGGGGCTCGCGCAGCGCTCCCATCGCATAGAAGATCGCCGGTAGCGCCAGCGCCGCCTCGTACGGCCAGGCGTGGACGCTCGCGGCCAGACCCACCAGCGGCATCATGCTCGCCGCTTCGAGGAGCGGTGAGCGCGTGGCAACGGGCAGCGCCACGAGCCAGATCGCCGCAGCCACGACCGAGGCGGTTGCGAGACTCGCGCCGGCCGCCATGAGCAGGGTGGGGAGGCTGAACGCTTTGACGCTGCCCGCCAGAAAGTCCATCGGCAGCCACCATGCCATCGTGTGCGCGTAGGCCGCGGGCCATCGCCAGTCACCACCGGATGCCGCGACGCTGACGAAATACCATCCCGCGGCGCACGCCGTCGAAACGCCCAAGGCGCGCCATTGCCGGCGCACCACCAGTAAGAGCAGCATCGGCAACGCCACCGTCGGTTTGTAGAGCAGCAATCCGGCTGCGAGCCCCGCGGCGGCGTCGCGCTTTTCGCGCAGCGCCCACGTAGTGGCAAGGACGAACACGAGCGCGAGCCCGGCATTCTGTCCGACCTCGATCGAGTTGATCGCCGGCGCCCACGCGAGCGTCGCGGCGATGCAGAACCAGCGGTTGTAACCGTAGATGCGCGCGGCAATCAGCGCCGCAGCCACAAAGAGCGCCGCCATCAGCGCTTCTTCGATCGCGAGGCCGGCAAGCGGATTGACGCGGCTCAGCGGCGCGTACGCCCACGCGAAGCCCGGCAGATAGGAAAATGGCTGCGCGATCATGCCGTGCCGATGCGCCCAGGCGTTGAGCGCATCGGGATCGGTGAGCGTCCGCGTTCCCGCGGTTGCGCCGGCCGACCAGAAGCAGGCAAAGTCGTAGAGATACGCGACCTTCGGGAACCACCGCAGCGCGAGAAACGGCAGCGAAACGACGAGCGCGCAGCAGGCGCCGTAGATCCAGATGCGATCGAGCGAGATGCGCAGCGGATTGATGCCGCGCGCGACGCTCACGGCGCGCCTCCCGCCAGTGCGCGCGCGCATTGCGGCGAGACCGGGACCGACCACGCCAACGAAAAACGTCGCGGCTGCGAGCCGGCATCCAGCGCGGCCGGTTCGCCGATGCGCCGGTATCCGGGCGGGTCGGCGAGGTACGCGGCGACACGATGGGTGCCGGGGGCAAGCGTGTGGATCGAAATCGCCGCATCGAACGAGCGGCCATCGGGGCGTAACGACGCAGCGTACGGCGCTCCGTCGATCGAGAGCCAGATTGCCGATCCGGCACGCGGTGCGTCGGCGAGTCGTCCCGTGACGGCCGAAGTATCGGGACTGCAGCGCTGCACCGGCTCGAGCGATCCCGCAATCGCGGGAGCGCGTTCCAGCCGATCGAGGAACGCGTCTGAAAAATGCGTGCCGCGCATGATGAAGAAGAGGCGTGCCGGCATAACGGCTTGATAGAGGCCGCTATCGGGCACGTGCGCGAACGCGGTCACGACGTGCGCGCCTTCGTCCAAACCCACGGTGCCGAAGGTGCCGAAGAAGCCGCTGTACGCATAGGTGAGATCGTGCGTCGCCTCGCCGATCTGGAAGTTATACTGCCGCGCGATCGTCGCCGCGGGATAGCGGCCATCGATGACAACGGCGACGGCATCGGCGGCGCGATGCCGTGCCGGAAAGATCGCGGCGCCGCCCGCCCATAGGCGCGCGCCGGGTGCGAACGCGACGCGATACGAGCGCGCGACGAGCGGATGAAAGTCGATCCCTTGAATCGGCCAGAGAAACCCGAGCGCGTCGTCCGGCGCGATCTGCGCGGCGCGCGGCACCGCGTTCGTCACGGCGGCGTCGGACGGACCGTAGTAGCGGTGGAGAATCGCGGCGGTCGCAAACCCCGACGCCACGACCGCGTAGGCGAACGCGACGGCAGCGAGCGCGGGGACCATGCGGCGCGCTTTGGGAAACGTACGCGGCGCGTACCATGCCGCGCAGAAGAACGGCGCGAAGACGTACGGATACCACTGCCGGCCCGCGGCGCCGTAGGCGTTGTTGCTCGCGACGTAGAGCGCGAACATGATGACTGCGAAGAAAACGTAGGCGTTGAGCAGCGGATCGCTCGTCGCCAGAAGCGCGGCGCTGGGGATGCCGCGCCGGCGCGCGACGGCGCACAGGCGCGCGGCGTTGCGAGCGTACCGGAAGACGAGCGTCGCCGCGACCACGATGCTCGCGACCGCAATGACGGCGCGGATCGCAAGCTCGACGGGCTGGTTGACGATCACCAACGGCGCGTCCCATAGGCCCAGCTCGCCCCAATAGGTCGCCGCGTTCGGACCGGTCACGAAAAAATCGAGCAGCGCCGCGAGCGTATTGTGCGCGAGGTAGCCGATTGCCGGCGCGATGCCGAACTGCAGCGCGTCATAGAACGGTCCGAACAGACCGCTGAGCGGAGCGCCGCCGCCCGAGCTCGCGTACGTCGGCGTTGCAAACGCCAGCTGCACCGCCAGCAGCGCCGCCGATGGAACGGCGAGCAGCAAAAGCCGCGCCAGCACCGTCGCGAGTCGGGCGCGTTGCGTCCAGAGCCGGGCGACGATCAGAAGGCCGACCGGCACCGCGACGCTGACGAAGAAGTGGTACTTCGTCACCGCCAAACATGCGAGCGCGATGCCGATCACGGCGGTCGTCGCGAACGGGCGGCGCCCGCGCCCAAGCTGCGTGGCGAGCAGCAGCGTGAGCGAAACGAGTGCGTAGGCGAGATTATCCGGCTGGACGTAGGACGAGACGAGCGTCGTCAGCGGGAAGAAGCCAACCGCGGCGACGAGTGCCACACTGGTCCACGGCGGGATGCCGATGTTGCGCACGGTTCCGTAGTTGCAGAAGAGCCCGAAGGTCATCAGCAGCACGCAGAGCAGGCGCGCCGCGAAGAAGGTCGCCACCAGCGAACCCGTCGCGGCTGCGGCGAGCCGCATCCACACCGCTTCGAGCGCGTAGAATCCGAACGGATAGCTTGAGGCGATGTAACTGACTTCGCCCGCGGGCAGCGCCGCGCGCTGCAGATTCGGAGCGTTTGCGTCGAGACGGCGATAGTACGCTACGGTCCCGTATCCGGGCGGCGGGCGCATCGACGAATGAAACGCGACGCGAAAGTAATCGGTCGAGCCGAGGAGATAGCGCGTGTACGGACTCACGATCCACGCCGTGCGGGCGCCCGGCGTTGCGATCAGACGGCCGGCGCTAAAAATCTCGGCCGCGTAATCGAAGTGTGCCGCTTCGTCGGTGGCCTGAAAGATCGGAACGATGAACGCCCACGCGGCGCTCAGCAGCCCCGCGGCCACGATGACCGCCGCCGCGGCGGCATTGGCCCGCGCATTCACGGCTGCGTCAAGAGCGCGCTCGCGAAGAGCGCGCCGAGGCCGGCATACGTAACGCTATGTCCCAGCCACGTTACCCAGGTGGGCGGGAATTGGTCGGCAAGAGCTTTCCACGCGAACTCGGCGAGTGCGCCTGCGGGAAGCGCGGCGATAGCAACGACGTTGGGCGGCGGCGGCGCGATCGCGCGAATTCCCCACATTGTGGCGACGACGAGCCCCGCGGCGCCGATGGCGATCGGCAGGCGGCATTGCCGATAGGCGAGCACGGCCGCAACGACGATTCCGGCGAAGATGAAGGTTCCGTTCTCGATCATCGATTGCCATGGAATCGCGACGAGCGCCACGGCCGCCCATGCCAGCCGTGTCTGATTCTGTGCGGCGAGCGCCAACGCAAACGGCAGCGCCGCGGCGATCTGCGTGATGTGGATGAACGTGCCGCCGGCAACGGCGCAGGCCATCGGTGCCAGCACGACCGCCGCGGGCATGCGCGCGCGCAGACGCATTGCGAGCCAGACTCCGCCCACGGCGAAGAGTGCGTACTGCAGCGTTCCGAGCGAGATCGCGAGGCGATCGCCGGCTCCGGCGAAGTGGAGTGCGGCGCTCAAACTATACTGCTCGGCCGTTGCGAGTTCGGAGAGCGCGTGTGCGGGGAGAACGTCGCGAAGGTACTCGACGCCGAGCGCGGGCCCCGCAACGAGCGAGAGCGCCGCGAGCGCGACGGCGACGATGCCGAGCGGCACGCGCATGCGCGGTGCGAGCACGAACGCCGAGGCGAGCACGGGAAGCGCCATGTGCGGCTCGATGCAGGCCGCACCCATCAGCAGTGCGGCGGCGCTCCAGCGCTGCCGCGCGATGGCGACGGCCGAGGCGCCGAGCAGTGCGATCGGGATCGGCGCGAGCGCGCCGACCGGCAGCGATTTTAACAGCGTCGCGGGGACCACGCAGAGGGCGACCAGGCCGAGGGGAAGCGCGGTGAGCTCGACGATCGCCCAGATGACGACGATGGTCGCCGCAAGGAGCAGCAGCCACCACGCGAGCGCGGCTTGCGCGTAGGTTAACGTAGCGAGGGGAACGACGAGGGCAATCGCGTACGGCGGCAGCGGCGCCGGGACGACGCTGTTGGCGACGCTGCTGCGGAGGTTCGCAAGCTCGCACCGCTCCAGCGGGCCGTAGCGGTACGGATCGACGCCCTCCGGCAGCAGGCGTCCGGCACAGTAGAAGGCGTTGAAATCCTGGGCCGCGATCGGCGGCGGATGTGCGAACAACAACGCGAGAATCGCCAGTGTTACGACGCCAAGCGCCGCACGCGCGACCGGTCGCTGCAGCATCGGGGCGCTCACGACCGGAAGAGCACGAACCGCCGGTCGGAGAACGCCGTATGCCACGCTTGCGAACGATCGAGTGCCGTTGCGAGCGGGCTGCCGCGCTGTGCGAGGACGGAGTCCACGCGATAGCGCACGAGCGGCGCGCGCCACGACGGACGCATTTCCATCGTCGTTACGTACTGCCGCCAGACGTCGAGCGGATAGCCGTCGCAGCGGCCGTCGATGAACACGCGCAGGTTGGGGTATTGAAGCGCCATGCTGCACCAGGTGAAGTTCTCGCAGAAGAGCCGATGACCGGCTCGGTCGCGCGCTAGCGACGCGATTGCCGCGCCGGGCAGCGGCGGCGGCTCGTGCGCCTGAATCCGGGCGAGGCCGAACGCGGAGCCCGCGATCGCCAATACAATGGCGACCAGCGCGACCGGCTCGAGCTCGCGCGCCTTGGCATCGGCGGCGCCGATACGCGGGACGATCGCGTCGAGCCCCCGCGCCGCCAGCGGCGCCGCGACGATCGCAAAGAGCGCCGTGTTCCGGAAGGCGAGGAGCGCGGCGACGAACATCAGCATCGCCGGAAAACTCTGCTGTTTGAGTCCGGCGAGCGTCGCGCGTTTGCCGGCGAGGATGAGCAGCGCGATCGGCAGCGCGCCGTACACGAACGATGCGTCGTGGAGATTCGGCGGCTGCCACTCCTGGATATAGTGACGGATCGGACTCGTCGCGAGCGTGAGCGCGAGATACGGCAGCCGCCAGCCAAACGGCGTGCAGAACATCGCGAGTGCTACGGCCCCAAGCATCGGGAGATCGCGGCTGCGCCGCACTGCGCTCGAGCCGCCGTCAACCAGCGTTGCCGCGAGCCGTGCGAGCACCAGCACCGGGGCGAGCGCCACGCTCGCGTGCAGGTTCGCCCAGACGACGGCCGTGGGGAACGCGGCGTAATACCATCGGTCGCGCCGTTCGAGAAACGCGACGAACGCCGCGAGCGCACCCCAGCCGAGCACTTGCGCGCGAGCGCCGAACGATTCGAGCAGCGCCACGCCGCACACGAGTACCACGATTCCACCGGCCGCCGGCGAAGCGATCGCGCGTGCGCGCCCATAGATCGACGCCAGAATCGCGAGCGGAATCGCGCTGACCGCGAGCGAGAGCACGACGAACGCGCCGGCGTTCGTTGCCAGCGCAACCGCGACGCCGAAGATCCACTCTTGCGGCACCCAGGGTGCGCCGCTTGCTGTAAACGTTTCGGGGCCGAGCGTCGCGGGCAGACGATGCGTCGCAAGTACGAGATCGCCGAGCCAGCGCTGCCAATAGAGATCGCCGTCGCCGGCCGTGTGCAGGGGTCCGAGAACGAGGTAGAGCCCGCCCCAGAGCAGCAGCGCGATGCGCGCGATGCTCAGCGTGCGAAACCGAGCGGAAGCGCGATTCCCGTGGCGGCCGCGATGTACGGCGCGAGCGCGATCGGTTTGCCGCGCTCGCCGGCGACGCGATGAATGATTGCCGCCGCCCCGCAGGCGACGGTCAGCGCCATCAGCGCGAGCGGCGCGCCGAGCGCGGCGCCGGCAAGCGCCACGAGCTTGGCGTCGCCCCAGCCCATGCCGTAGCCGCGCGAGAAGAGCGCGGCTGCCGCGAACGGCGTAAAGACGATCAGCGAGGAGGCGATCGTGCCCCAGTCGCGCTGCGCGACGGCAAAGAGGAGCAGTGCTGCAAGCGGCGCGAGGGTGAAGAGATCGGGAACGATGCCGCACACGGCGTCGCTATACCAGCACGCGACGAGCGCGAAGGTCACGAGTGCCGCAATGCCGATCTGCAGCGGCTGCCCCGCGAATATCTCGAGCGACGCGCCGACGATCGCCGCGCCGGCAATGAGCACCGGTACCGGCGCGCGCCCCGGCGGAGGTCCGTCCTCGGCGGGCTCGATGCCGGCGCAGATCATGCGGCTCACCGCAACGGCGATGAACGCGATGGATCCGAAGAAGACCGCGGCGGCCACGGGCAGGACGAACGTCACGGGTGCTGGCTCAGATAGTTGACGGCGACCGTGCCGAAGATGATCGTGAAGATCGACGGAATCATAAAGAAGACCATCGGAAAGACGAGCTTCACGGGGAGTTTCGCCGCCATCTCTTCGACGGCCATCAAACGCTGGTGGCGCGCGTCTTCCGCGAGCTCGGTGAGCAGCTTCGCGACGTTGGCACCCAGCCGTTCGGCCTGCGTCATGACGCGCAAAGCGTTTTTGAAGGCCGGCTGATTCGTTCGTTCGCCCGCGCCCTTGAGAGCGTCGGCGCGCGAGCGGCCGAGCCGAATCTCTGAAAGCGCTTCCTTCACCTCTTCGCCTAGCGGTCCGTGAGCGGCCTCGACGGCGTATGCGAGCGCCGAGTTGAGCGCCAGTCCGGCCTGCACCGTGGACGAGACCATGTCCAAGAACTCGGGCAGGGCTTTTTGAATCGCGACGTGGCGCTCCTCGATCGCGCGATTCATCATGTAGAAGGGCGAGTACGCGCCGCAGAACGTGAAGAGCGCCAGCAGCGGGAGCAGCCAGACGATATCGAGATTGAACGCGCGCCAGACGAGCAGCGTCAGCGCCGGGCCGATCGCCGCACCGGCGACGACGCGCATCGCGAACTTCGCCGGCGTCGTCGTGTACCAGCCCGCCTCGGCGAGCTGACGCACGAGCATCACGCGCCGTTCGCCCTTGAAGAGCCGTTCCGCGAGCGGCGAGCTGATGTCGCGCTGGAGCGGATCGTGGGCCTTGAGATGCTCGAGCTGCTCGGCGAGCACGCTCTTCGACGGGATGAGCGAGAGCGCGAAAAAGAAGACCGAGACGGCGCAGAAAACCGGAATCAGATACGAAAGGGCCGCTTCCACGCTACACGTCTACCCGCAGGATTTTTCGCACCCAGACGAACGCCAGAAGCTCGAAGACGGCGATGACGATAAGGACGATGTGGCCGAGCCACGTGTAGAAGAGGGAGTGCGACATCTCCGGCTGCGTCGACCAAATGAAGAGGCCGAGACCGACCGGGATCAGCATCAGCACCCACGCGCTCATGCGTCCCTCTGCGGTGAGCGACTGAATCTTTCGCTGTACTTGGCGGCGTCCTTTGATCGTATCGGCGAGCTGTTCGAGGATGCGCGCCAAGTCGCCGCCGGTCTCCGCCTGAACGCGGAAAACGCGAGCGACCATCAGCGATTCGTTGCACGGCATGCGCTGCGCCATCGTATCGAGCGCATCGAAGACGCTCGCCCCGATGTTGGTCTGTCCGATCACCCGGCGGAACTCGTAGCGAGCCGGATCGGGCAGCTCTTCGATGACGAGGTTGAACGCTTGACGCACGCCCAAACCGACGCGCACGCTGCTGGCGATCAAGCGCAACGCCACTTCCAGCTGTTCGATGAAGGCATCGAGACGCTTGCGAATGCGAAACTGGACGAAGAGATAGAAGCCGCCGGCGGTACAACCGGCGATCAGCGGCAGCAGCAGCAGCGAAAAGACCAGCGACGGCCGCATCAGGAATAGAATCGCGAGCCAGAGGACTGCGATCAGACCCGCGAGCGAGAGCACGATCTCCTGCGAGCTCAGGCGAATGCCGGCGCGCTCGAGCTGGTCGCTCAGGCTATTGACGCGTGCCGTGGCCCGGCGGTTGAGCGAGCCCCAGAAAGCGTAGAAAATAAAGAACGCGGTTGCCGATATGCCGAGGAAGATCGCCGCGAGGACGAGCGTGTTCAGCATGGCACTCCCACGCTTACCAGACCGACTGCAGCAACGCTAGTTCGTTCAGCCCTCGAGCGTCGTATTGGATACCGTACTCGGCGAAGCGCTTGAGACACGACGGCTGAACGCCGGTGTAGCAGAACTCGCCGATTACGCGATTGTCGCTGTCGACGCCGCGCTGGGAGAAGCGAACGATCTCCTGCATCGTGACGATGTCGCCTTCCATGCCGACGACTTCGCTGACGCCGAGCACCTTGCGCGTGCCGTCGCGCAGCCGAGCCGTGTGGACGACCATGTCGATGGCGCTCGCGACTTGTTCGCGAATCGCGCGCACCGGCAGATCGAAACCGGCCATCAGCACCATCGTCTCGACGCGCGAGAGCGCGTCGCGCTGACTATTGGCGTGAATCGTAGTCAGAGAGCCGTCGTGGCCGGTGTTCATCGCTTGGAGCATGTCGAGCGCCTCGGGACCGCGGCACTCACCGATGATGATCCGGTCGGGACGCATACGCAGCGCGTTGCGGAAAAGATCCCGAATGCGAATCTCGCCGGCGCCCTCGATGTTCGGCGGACGCGACTCCAGGCGGACGACGTGGCTCTGGTTGAGCAGAAGCTCGGCCGCGTCTTCGATCGTCACGATACGCTCGCGATCCGGCAAGAACGACGAAAGGATGTTCAAAAAGGTAGTCTTACCGGAGCCCGTGCCGCCGCTGACGATGCAGTTGAGGCGCGACTGGACCGCGCTGCGCAGAAAGTCGATCACTTGAGGCGGCGCCGCGCCGATCTTAATGAGATCGTCGGCGGTGAGACGATGCTTACCGAAGCGCCGGATCGTGAGCGTCGCGCCATCGATAGACACGGGCTCGATGATCGCGTTGACGCGCGAGCCGTCGGGCAGACGCGCGTCGACCATCGGCGAGGCTTCGTCGATGCGCCGGCCGAGCGGCGTGATGATGCGCTCGATGACCAGCCGCAACTGGCGTTCGCCGCTGAACCGTTTCGTGGTGGGTTCGATCATGCCTTGCCGCTCAACGTAGACGTGGTCCGGTCCGTTGACCATGATTTCGGTGACGTTTGGATCGTTGATGAGATCTTCGAGCGGTCCGAGTCCGAGCGCTTCGTCGAGGACCTCTTGGCGCAGCCGCGCGATGTCCTCCGCAGAGCCGACGAACTTGCGTTCGGCGATCAAGTCGGCGGTGATGCTCTCGACTCGCGCGCGCAGCTCGGCGAGCTTGGCGGCGTCGTTCTGCGAGAGATTGGCAGAGACGAGATCGGCTTGGCGCAGGAGCGCCGATTGAATCTCTTGCTTGAATGCGTCGCGCCGGGCACTCCCGGCATCTTGATACGCCGGACGGCCTTCCGGGACAAACGAGTAGCCGGTGCGCGCCTCGAGCTTGCCGGCGTCGACGCGGCCGTCCGCAACCGGCGCGGTCGCCGAGGGCTGAAGTCCGTCGAGCTTCGATGCCTCCGGCAACGACTCGAGATAGCGCTGGAGCGCGGCGATCGCCTTAGCATAGCCGCGTTGGCTCGAAACGGGGATCTCGGCGACGATCTTGCTCCCCAGCGCCTCCTCGATTTCGTTGGCGAGCAGATTCCCGGTTTCGCTGCGCGCGTTGGAGATCAGGTCGACGCGGTTGCGCGGTACGCCGAACCGCTGCAAATCGGCGAGCATCGCCTGCGCACCGGCAACGCCGAGCAGCGTCGGCTCGAGGACGACGAAGAATCGCTTCGCGCGCACGACGAAGGGCCGCGAGAGTCCCGCGAACGGCTGCGGCGCGTCCACGAGGACGACCTCGAAGTCGGTCAATCCGCTGGCGCAGGCTTCGACGGTCTCTTCGTCAAGGGTGTAGGCCGCATCGTACCTGTCGACCAGCTCGATGACCGTCACTCCGTCCACGCGCGTTGTCGCGATCGGGGAGATCGCACGGGCCGAGTCGAGCGCGCGAACGCTCTCGAAGAGCATCGCGGTGCTGCGGCTCGCCGTTAAATCGGCATCAACGAACGCGACATTCGATCCGCGCATCGCCCGCGCGAGCTCGCTGCAGAGCGTCGTGGTGCCGACGCCCCCCTTCGAGCCGACGAAGACGAGAAACGCGGGTTCGCTCATCGGCTACTGCCGGGGTCGACGATCTGATCGCCGACGATCAGCTGCACCGGGCTCGACGAAACGGCGCGCACGGGTCCGGGTGCCGGCAAGGGCCCCATTGCGAGAGCCGGCGGAGCGATGGGTTCGGGCAGTGACGGCGCCGGCGCGCCCCCACCGGAGTTTCCGGCAAGCTCCAGGATCTCGACGGGTTCCGAGCGCTGCCGTTCGCGCGGCGAGCGCAGCGCGAGGCGCAGCGTGGAGTTCTGATCGGCCCACGCCAGCAGGTCGGCTTGTTTTGGGTTCACTTCTAGCGTGACCGTCGCGGCACTCTGCTCGTCGGGCGACGGCGTCGCCGAAGCGTTCTCCAGTGCGTTGCCGACCGCGAGCACGCGAATGCCGCGGAAGATCGTGACGGCCTTATCGGGCGGTCCGCTCGAGCGCGTCGGCGGAATCGCGATGACGTCAACACGATCGCCCGGCTGAATCAGGCCTGAGACGCCTTTGACGCGGTCGATCGGAATGCTGACCGCGCGCATCCCGGGCTGCAAGCGCACGGGAAGCGCCGAGGGAACGTTGATGCCGATCTGCGAGGCCGTCAACTGCGAGCCGGACGGAATCGTAATCAGGGCCAGCGACCCGATCGCCTGATTCGGGTTCGAAATCGCGTCCGGCTGCAGCGTTTCAGCCGATCGCGTCTGCGTCGTGAACATCGACGCCGTGATCCTCTCGCGAGCGGGAATTTCTTGCGTCGTGATCAGCACCGGGCGCGGCTGATTCTCCGCCGGCTTCAGTGAGGAGAGGTAGGTCAGCGTGAGCCACCCCGTCCCAACGGCTAAAACGATCGCGATCAAGAGCGTCGTGCGGCGTACGTTCATATTTACAACGTTATCCTCAAGAATGGTGCGATGGTTTGCGATAAGGCGACCATAATTGCGCCGAAGGCAAACGCCACCGCGTATGGCATGGTTTCGGCTTTGCCGGCAGGGAGGCCTGGCGCTCCTGCCATCGTCATGAGCACCGTGCGCGAGATCGTGGCCCGGGCCTTGCCGCGCACGGCTAGAAAGCCGATCGCGAGCAGTCCGCCGCCGATGGCGGTATAGAGCAAGAATGGAATGCAGAGCGGATAGCTCAGCACGGCTGAGGCCGCGATGGCAAGCTTGACGTCGCCGCCGCCGATCCCCCCGCGCGAATAGACCAAGGTCCCGGCGAGGGTAAGCGCGGCCATCACGGCGAGGCTCACGCCCAGGGCCACCCATCCACCGAAGGCGTGGACGACGATCGCGGCGAGCGCGATCGAGCCGGTGAGCCAGTTGGGAATGCGGCGGCTGCGCACGTCCAGAAACGCGGCGGCGAGACAACCGGTGAGCGTCAGCGTAACCGTCAACAACATAGTGAGGCGCGAGAAACTCCTACGAACTCTCTAAGCGAAGTTCGTGCGGGCATTTCTCGCGCCACTTTCAGTATTCCGTTACTGGTTAGGTACTGGTTAGGTTTTGGAGGCGCGACGCAATCCAGTTTCGCGCCTCGCGACCTGTGAGGTCTCTTAGGTTCTAGACCGAGGAGGCCACGGTGCTGAACACGGTGCTCAGGTTCTTTCCGAGCGCCTGAACGGCAACGAGGGCAACCATCGCGATCAGGGCTACGAGCAGGCCGTATTCGACCATCGTCGCGCCTTCTTCATCACGGATCATCGAGGTGAGGTTGGTGAGCATTCTATCTCCTTGGTTGTGGTGGGTAGTGAGTAGTCTAGGGTATCGCATCCTTGCGTTAGAGGGAGTTGGACGTCGTGGAGAACAGCGTGCTGAGGTTGAGGCCCAGTGCCTGCACTGCCGCAAGGGCAATCATGGCGATCAACGCTACCAGCAAACCATACTCGACCATCGTCGCCCCATCGTCGTTACGGAGTATCGAGAAGGTATGCATTTGAGCTCTCCTTTTACCAGATGCCGCCTGGGAAGGCCTCAGCTGGAACTTTGAGACCGTCATTCGGCGCTTGGACCAGGAGCTGCGCGCTTGCTGAAGTTACGCCCGGCGACGAAGTCGCCAGAACGTGGATGAATGTGTCGCGCATATAGTCGGATGCAATCGGCACGATCGCCTGGAATCTCCCGTCCGGCCCAGCCGTCATTTGGTTCCGGCTGAGAAGAACGTTGGGAAGATCCGCGGAGAGCGTCGCGAGGAGTGTGATGAGTACGGGTGCCGACGGTGGCGCAGATCCCGTTACGAGTAGTGCCTCAGCCCCCTTGAGCGGCGTAACGTTCAGAACGATGCTTCCATGTATCTCGGGTGCGATTGTCTCGGTGCGTGCTAGATTTATCTCATTTGCTGCTGCTCTCGCGACCTGATCGGCTTGCGCCTCGGCCGCGAGTTGCGCTTGCCGTGCTAATGCGATGATGTGGTTAGCAAGCGCCTGGGAGACGTAGATGTCGTTTGAGACGTAACGAGGTATGACCGTGGCAACTTCAACCCGATCGTTCACGTCGTACAGGTAATCGCCGGGGCGAATGACCAGCACGATTCCGGGGCCGCTCAATTGTACCGCCCGCGTGGTCGGCAACCATCCGTATTCCAGATGGGCTGTCCGGGCTACGCCGGCGAGTGGAATCCCCGCCTCCGTCGATGCTAAGACGCGCGGCGTCAAAAGCAGCGAACAGAATACGAGAAATACCACCTGACGAAAAGGCCGCATGGCGAACCTCCTTGCTCCTGGTGCGGCGATATCATGCCATTACCAGCGACAGGTTGCAACAAATGCTGCACCCTCTTGCCGATATTCTAACTCAACGTAGAGGTTTTGTTAACGCCTCAACGCGAAAAATCGTGCCATAATCTCGGTGAGGGCGGACGCTATGAGCGGCCGTCTATACCCATGGAGGGTTGATGATTTCATTAATTACCCGGATCATCGCGTCAGCCGTCGTGCCGATCCTCGTGGCCGTCGCAGCCCCCGTCTCCGCCGATCAGGTCGCTTTGATCTCGATCCAGTCGGGGCATTCGGTGCTGTTGAAGGCCGAGGGTCTCACGAGGGTAGCCGTCGGCGACGGCCGGATCGCCGGAGCGGTTCCGATCGGAACCTCGGAAGTCGTGGTCAACGCGAAAGCGCCCGGCCACACCACCATCTTCATCTGGGCCGGCGGCCGCCGCATCACCTACGAACTCACGGTAACCGAGCAGCAACTCGACGATCTCGCGCAGATGCTTCGCTCGGCGATTGCGGCGCCCAGCGTCCAAGTCGTCAGTTTCGATCACTCGATCGTCGTGCGCGGTACGGTCGGCGACGGGGCGCAGTTCCAGCAGATCAACGACATTCTGGCCCGGTTCGATCCCATCGCCAAGGGTGAGGGAGCGGTCCTCGTCAACGCCGTCACGATCTCGCAGAACCTGGCGAGCCTGCAGAGTACGATCGCCCGTATGCCGGGTGCGACCGACATTCGGGTCGATCCCGACGGCAAGGGCAACGTCATCGTCAGCGGTAACGCGACCGATGCCGTCACCGCCCAGGCGATCCTGGACCGGGCTCGCGGATTGGCCGGACCCTACCTCGCGGCGAACGGCGAGCTAATCGACCGGATCAACTCGCTCAACAACAGCCAGATCGACATTAAGGTCTACGTGCTCGAAGTCGACAAGACCGCGCAGTCCAACCTTGGCATCTCGCTGCAGTCGGCAACCTTCTCGCAAACGACCGGAACGTATCAAATCGGGCAGCCGCTCTTCCCGGTGATCGAGTCGCCGTCGGCTGCGGGGTCGGGCCTCGGCTTCACGATTCAGCCGTTCTTCCGCACCATCACGCTCGCGCCGACGCTCAACCTGCTGATGCAAGAGGGTCACGCGAAGGTGCTCTCGAGTCCGGACCTCGTCACGAGTCCGGGAACCAAGGCGTCGTTTTTGGTCGGCGGTGAGATCCCGGTCGTCACCTCCACCGGGCTGGGCGCGGTCAACGTTCAGTATCAGCCCTACGGCGTGCAGCTCAACGTAACGCCCGAGATTCTCGGCAACGGATCGGTCCACGCCGTGGTGGCGCCGGAAATCTCGCGGCTCGATTATGCCAACGCGGTTATCGTCTCCGGGTTCACGATCCCCGCGCTCCTCGTCAGCCGGCTCTCAACCGACGTGATCACGCGTCCGGGCGAGAGCATCATCATGGGCGGATTGGTGAATCGGCTCGAGCAGAAGACCATTTCGAAGATTCCGATCCTCTCCTCGATTCCGATTCTCGGCAAGCTCTTCACGTCGACCGCATATCAAAATCAGCAAACCGACGTCGTCTTCGTGATGACTCCGGAGGTACTCAACAGGTAATGCGTAGGCGAACTGCTGGGCAGGTGCTGCCCTTGATCGCGATTTCACTCGGCGCACTCATGGGGTTCGCCGGCATCTCGGTCGACGTCGGGTACCTCGAGTACCGGCAGCAGGCCCAGCAGTCGGCGACCGATGCCGCGGCGATCGGCGGCGCCCAGCAGATGGCGCACAACAACTGCGCCAACCCCAGCGGGGCGGTGAGCGCGGCGCTGGCCGATGCGAGCACCAACGGGTTTACCAACGGCGTCAACAACGTCGTGGTCACGGCAACGAGCCCGCCCGCGAGCCCAAGCCCGTTCGCCGGCAATACCTGCGCGGTCAGCGTGCAGATCGCGACCAGCAACGTCGCGACGTACTTCTCCCGGCTCTTCGGTTATCCGACCGGGATGAAGGAGTCCACGCAGGCCGTCGGCACGGTTGGCGCGGCGAACAACGGCGCCTGCATCTATCTGCTGAGCATGAATACGTGGTCGAGCTTCAACAGCCCGGTCAACGTTCAGGCGCTGCACTGCGCGATCGACATCAACTTCAGCGCGGATTTCGACGGCGGGACGATCGCCTCGCCGTATATCGGCTATGCCGGGAACACGCCCAACTACGGCGGCACCACGTTCACGCTGGCCTCTCCGGTGCCGATGCTGCCGGTCGCCGATCCCTGCCCGCAGATTCCGGGCTGCAACTACCTCGCGAACAATCCGCCGCCGCAGACGAACTGCTCCGGCTACAACGCTCCCAACGGCGGCGGCACCATCAGTGCAGGCTGCTACACGTACATCAACGGCGGCGGGGGCACGATCACGATGAACCCCGGCACCTACGTCATCACCCAGAACATCAACACGAACAACACGAACTTCACCGGCAGCGGCGTGACGATCTACATTCCCTCGGGCGGCAACGCGCCCAACTTCGATAACGCGACGGTGAACCTCTCACCGCCGAGCTCGGGGAACACCGCGGGCGTTCTCTACTATCAAGTGCCGAGCAATACGTCGAACCCGAACTTCAACGGGCCGAACGTCAACATGCAGGGGCTGATCTATTGTCCCGGCGCGCAGATCAACTACGACGGCAACACCGGCAACTATCTGGTGATCGTCGCCGGCTCGGCGAACTTCAACGGCAATACGGCAGAAGAGTTCGCGTCGCCGCCGCCGGGCGGCTCGTACATCAAACAAGCGGTGCTCGGACTGTGAGGGCGGCGCGGTCGCAGCGCGGAAGCGCGATGGTCGAGTTCGCGGTCGTGCTGCCGATGCTGGCGATGCTGATGATCGGGCTGATCGAAGTCGGCCGGTATACATACTTTGCGATCATGGCGGCGCACGCGGCCCGCGCGGGCGTGCAGTACGGCGCGCAGAACCTGATCACGGCCGCCGACAACACCGGCATGAAAAACGCGGCCACCGCCGACGCGCAGAGTCTTTCGCAATGGACGGTCACGCCGACGCATACCTGCGCGACGAACGGCACGACCTCGCCGTGTCCGCAGAGCAACGCCACCTCGGTCTCGCCGTCGCTGGTCTACTTCGTTCAAGTGACGGTCACCGGCAACTTCAAGCCGCTGATGGGCTATCCGGGCATACCCGGATCCAACTTGAGCCAAGGCCTTCCGGTGACCGCTACCGCGATCATGCGGGTCACCACGCAATGAAGCCGCGCCACCACGAACGCGGGGCGAGCATGCTCGAAACGGCGCTCGTCGTCAGCGTGCTCGTCGCGGTCATCTTCGGAATCATGGAGTTCGGACGCTTCATGTACACCTATGCGTACATCGCGCAGATCGCGCGCGAGGGCGCGCGCTGGGCAATCGTCCGCGGCTCGGGCTGCACCGTGCTCAACGCCTGCGGCGCGAATAGCACGCAAGTCGCGAACTACGTCGCGAGCCTCAGCGAGGGGGTTACGAACCCCGCCAAACTGACGGCGACCGCAACCTGGCCGAACACCGGGTGTCCGCCGGGAAGCACGGGGAACGCGCCCGGGTGCCCGGTCGTAGTCAAGGTGACGTACCAGTATGGGTTTACGCTGATCCCGTTCCTCGCTTCGGTTCCCGTGACGCTGTCGACGCAGTCGCAGATGGTGATTTCGGAGTGAATCTTCCCGCAACGCGCGGCAGCGCGCTCGCATCGCGCGCGTCGCGGTTACCGGCGGCGCGCAGTCACGGATCGGCGACGGCGATCCGCACGCAAACCGGCGGCGTTTCGGCCTTCTTCGCGCTGGAAGCATTCGACCGGCGGACCGGCATCGCGACCTACTCGCTGCGCGTGATCAATCAGACCGCGTACGGTCTGGTCTGCCGGACGTGGGCGATCTCGCGCACCGGCGAAGCGACGCTCGCATCGGTCGGCGTGGTGGAGATTGCGCCGCGCGCTACGCTGGAAACGCTGGTCCCGGTTCCGGCCCACCAGTACGAATCGTTCGTGCGCGCGATCGCCGAAGTCGCAGGCGAAGGCGTACACTGCTTAGTCGAAGCGCCGGCGCCGGTTCGCAAGAAGCGCTCGCTCTACGGCTGGTCGCTGGCGAGTCTCGCCGGCGGATTCATCGCAATCGTCGCGGCGGTCGGCGTCGACACGGCGCTTCCGCGCATCAATGCCTTCGCGGTACCCTCGGAAGCCGTCGCGGGCAGCACCATTCGCGCCGAATACGTGGCTTCGGGCGCCGGCAGTCTCTCGTACTCCGTGCTCGCGCCGGACGGACGACAACTTCAGGGCGGTCCGCTGAGCGCGCGCTCCGGCGCCATCCCGATCTCCGTTCCCTCCGGGGCGGACCCCGGCGCGTATGCCGTGCAGATTGTGATGCAGGGTACGCTTGGCCGGGCGACCGAGACCCGAGTGCTCAACGGCGTCGTCGCGCGGCAACGCAGCGGCGCGCAGATCGAGGATATCTCCGTCGATCCGGTCGTCGTCCGTCCCGGCGAACGCCTCAACGTGGCGTACCAGGCGACCGGCGATCGGGGATACGTCCGGCTCACCGGTGCCGACGGAACGATCTGGGCGCAGGCGCCGTTTTCGCGCACCGGAGCGGCAGAGTTCGTCGTGCCGCCGATCGGCGGCGGCCAAGAGTTGCGCGTACGGCTGCACGTCACCAAAGGACGTTCCACCGCCGAATCGGTCGCCGGTGCGGTGATCGCCCCGACCGTTGCGCGCGCGGCCGTGCCGGCGGCAGCCGGGCTCGCCGCTGCCGACGATGATGCAGCTGCGGCCGGCGACGCGAACTCCGTCTTCAAGATCACTTCGACGACGGTGCACGCCGGGAATAACGTTGAAGTAAAGATTCTCGCGCCGCGCAACGGCATGCGCATATCGCTCATGGACCTGCAGTCGCACGAAGTCGCCGGCGTTCAGACCGACGGGCAGAGCGACGTCGTGACGCTGCGCGCGCCGTCGGTCGGCGCGCCGACGCGCTACGTTGTCGAAGCCGATTTCACCGACGGCTTCGGTCAGGAGAGCATCGTGGAGCCGATCACGATCGTGCCGTAACGAGCGCGACGCGCGAAGGAAATCAAATCAAAAGGGCACGACGCACGTCGTGCCCTTTGCGTTGGGTTGCCCGGATGCCGGGCGACGGGACGGTTAGACCGAGGTCGCGACCGTGCTGAAGAGCGAGCTGAGGTTCTTGCCGAGGGTCGTGATGGCGACCAGCGCGACCATCGCGATCAACGCGACGAGCAAGCCGTATTCGACCATCGTCGCGCCTTCTTCGTCGCGAATCATCGTCGTCAGGGAATTGAACATAGTTTCTCCTTGATATTGGCGAGCATTACTGGGACCCCGAGAGGAAATACCGCCGGCGACTAACCGCTCGGCAGCAAGCGAGCGCCCGCTATGCTAAAGCGGCCCCTCGCTGGCGCCTCCTTCGCCCCCCGTGGCCCCCTCCCCCCCCCTCTGTGTGAAGAAATGTTGACGCGTTAACGTTTCTGTCGCATAATACTCCGGGCGGCGAAGCGCCGTGCGTACGGCGGTCCCTAATAAGGGGGCGTCGGCCGCGTTTGAGGGAGATCACATGCAGCATACTATCAAGTCGTTGATCTTAGACGATCGGGGAGCCACGCTGGTGGAGTACGGTTTACTGACCGGCTTCGTTGCCATCGTGGCGTTTGCATCGGTCGGGGTTTTTGGCCGGCACGTCCGGCTTCTTTTTGCCGGCGCCCACCCGTCACTGCACGGAGGCATGTAGCTGGAGTCTGGACGCCCGCATAACCGCAGGGCGTTAAACTTCGTTGACGTATAAGCGGGCATAAGGCATAAGAGGTAGTGCTTCGGGGGATAAGGGGTTGGAAGGGGCGGCAACGAGCGTCGGGTGCTCGGTCGATGCCGCGGGCTGACATCACGCATCCGAGTATGAGGGAGGAGCTTCGATGAAACGCAAGAGCGAGTCGGGACAGGTAATCCCGCTGGTCGCGCTTTCGCTGACCGTCCTGATGGGCGCCGGCGGCATGGCCGTCGACCACGGGTATTTCCAATACACGCAGCGCCAGCAGCAGAACGCGGCGGACAGCGCCGCAATCGGCGGGGCGCAATCGCTCTCGGTGCCCGGTTGCAACAATCCGGGCATCGCCACAGCGGCGGCGCAGTCGGATGCTGCGAGCAACGGCTTTGCTAGCGGCGTCACCGTGTCTAATCCGCCCGCGAGCGGCGCGTACTCGAGCAACCCTTGCGCGGTGCAAGTGACGGTGCAAGGCGCGTATCCGAAGTTCTTCACTCGGATCTTTGGCGGTTCGAGCAACCTCGCAGAGTCGACGACCGCAACCGCGCTACTGGTGAACAACAGCAGCAACTCGGTCGTACTGCTTGGCAGTAATCTGACCTCGAACTTCACCAGCAACATCACCGGGTCGGGCATCACGATCTCGACGAACGGGACGATCACGTGTGGCTCGAACACGATCAACGTCGCCGCCATCGGCTACGCGGGGAGTCCGCCGAGCTGCACGAACGCGAAGTTTCCGAGCGCGACCCCGGCACCGCAGGTGCCGGTCGCAAACCCGTGTCCCGAGATCGCGGGCTGCAACTATCTGGCGAACAACCCTCCCTCGACGACGAACTGCTCGTCGCTCAAAGCGAACATGAACGATACGCTCTCGCCCGGCTGCTACAACGCGTTCACGGTCGGCGGCTGCGGCACGGTCAAGTTGAATCCGGGTCTCTACGTGCTCAACGGAACGAGCAGCATGGCCGGGACGTCGTTCACGGGGTCCGGCGTAACGTTCTACGTTACGTCGAACGCAACACCGCCCGACTTCAGCTCGGCCTCGAGCGCCGTCATGACGCCGCCGACGAGCGGAAACTATACCGGGGTCTTGTACTATCAGGTTCCCGCAAACACCAAGGCTCCGGATTTCAGCGGTTCGTCGGTGGACTGGAGCGGGCTCGTCTATGCGCCGACGGCCACGGGCGTGAACTTTAACGGCGCGAAGGGCCACTATACGCTGCTCATCGCCGGCTCGGCCAACCTCAACGATAGCTCGGGCTACACGTTCAGCACCCCGCCGGCGGGCGGCTCGCTGATCGAGAGCGTGGTACTCGCGCAATGAGCCTGCGCAGACTTGCGAAATCGGAGTCGGGCGCGGCGCTCGTCGAGCTCGCGGTCGTCACGCCCTTTCTCGCGCTGCTGCTCACGGGGCTGATCGACTTCGGCCGCTACACCTACGACGCAATCCTCGCCGCCAATGCAGCCCGTTCGGCCGCGGCATACGGCGCGCAGACGCTCGAAACCGCAAAGGACACAACCGGGATGACGGCCGCCGGGCAGACCGACGCACAGGGGTTAACCGTCAGCGTCACGCCGCAGACGGTTTGCATGGTCGGCAGCACGGTCGTGACCTGCGGGACGTCCACCGCCGAGACCGCGTTCGTGCAGGTGACGGCGACGGGAACGTACCAGCCGCTCATCAAGTATCCGTTTCTTCCGTCCTCAGTCATCGTGAGCGGATCGTCGTTCATGCGGGTGGAGCAGCAATGACGCGCCGACACGCGCAGCGCGGCGCCTCGATGCCCGAGATGGCGGTGGCGGCAGTCGTCTTCTTCTTGCTGCTCTTCGGCATCGTCGATTTCGGGCGCGCGCTCTACACCTACGGCTTCGTCGCGCAGCTCGCGCGCGAAGGCGCGCGCTGGTATATCGTGCGCGGAACGACCTCGTGCGCGAATAGCCAGAGCCTGCTCAACAACTGCGGCGCGAACTCGAGCCAAGTTCAGGCCTACGTGCGTAGCCTCAACGAGGGCGCGACGAAAACAAGCCTGATCAGCGTCACGGCGGCGCCCGTCAGCTGTCCCAACGGCGGGACCGCTGCGGCAGCACCGGGCTGCACGGTCGCCGTAACGGTGACGTATCCGTTTGCCTTCGCCATGGGCTTCATGCCGGGTGGCATAACGATGTCGAGTACCTCGACGATGGTGGTCTCGCAGTAAGACTCTCGGGCTGATCAGGCGACGCTCGGTTCGGCCTCCGCGGCTGGAATCGCCGCGACCCGCGGGTGGCGCCGGATCAGGAAAACCAGCGGCGTCGAGAGCACGAACAAAATCGCGGTGACGCGGAACACATAGTTGTATCCGATCATCGTCGCCTGCTGCGCGACGAGTTGGGTCAATTGCCCCACCGAGTATCCGTGGCTTTCCGTGACCCCGGAAGCGAGCACGTTCCACGCGGTCGCCGTCTTGTGGGTCAGCAGCGTCGTAAGGATCGCGATGCCGAGGCTCCCGCCTAGTTGACGGAGCAGCGTGAAGACGCCCGTCGCTCCCGCGAGCTTCGGCACGGGCACGTCGCCGAGCGAGATCGTCGTGAGCGGCACGAAGAGGAAGCCGAGCGCGAAGCCTTGCACGACGCGCGGCCAGAAAACGTCCCAATAGCCGGCTTGCGCGGTCAGACCGCCCAAAAGCCAGGTGGACCACGCGAAGATCAGCGTGCCGAAGACGATCGACCAGCGGCCGTCTATCCGATTGAGGAGCCGCCCGATGATGAGCATCGAGATCGCGGTCGCGATCGCGCCGGGCATCAGCGCCATGCCGGTGTCGAAAGCCGTGAAGCCAAGCATCGTCTGAAAGAAGAGCGGGAGCACGAGCGAGGTTCCGAAGAGCCCGAACCCCATGATGATGCCGAGGAACGAACCCACCGAGAAAGAGCGGAAACGAAAGACGCTCAAGTCCACCAGGGGGTGCTCGTCGCGCAGCGTTTTGAGCACGAAGAGCACGAGCGCGACGATCGAGATCGCGCTGAGGATGAGAATCGTTTGCGACGAGAACCAATCGTCGCGCTCGCCCTGCTCGAGCACGAACTGCAGCGACGCAAGGCCGGCGGTGAGCAGTCCGAGGCCGGTCCAGTCGATTCCGCCTTTCGGCTTTTCGATGTACTTCGGATTCGGAATAAAAGCGAGCGTCATCAAGAAGGCGACGATACCAATCGGCACGTTGATATAGAAGATGAGCGGCCAGGAGGCGTTATCGACCATCCACCCGCCCAGCGTCGGGCCGATCGCCGGGCCGACCATCGCGCCCATGCCGAAGATGGCCATCGCGGCCCCCCGCCGTTCGACCGGAAAGGTCTCGAAGAGAATCGCTTGCGCGGTCGGCTGAAGCGCTCCGCCGCCGATCCCCTGGACCACGCGGTAGAAGACCAGCACCCAGATCGAGCGAGCGGTGCCGCAGAGCAGCGACGCGACCGTGAAGAGCGCGAGCGATGTGGCGTAAAACATCTTGCGCCCGAGCAGCGCGGTGAGCCACCCGTTGAGCGGCATGATCACGACGTTGGCGAGGATGTATCCGGTTGCGACCCAGGCGACTTCGTCAACCGTCGCGCCGAGATTGCCCCCGATGGTGTTGAGCGCGACGTTGACGATCGTGCTGTCGATGATCGCCATGATCAACCCGAGCATCACGGTGATCGTGATGAGCGCGACGGGCGCGACGGGCGCTCCGTGGCGATCGATGAGTCGGCTCTTCATTCCTTCCGGGTTACCATCTCCTAAAGGCCTCCAACACGTCCTCGAACAAGGGACGTTGCGGTGTTTCCCCGTTTGAGTGCTGCTCAAAAGAAGACGGCCGCTTTTCTCGTTACGGCCGCCTTCGCACTCTTCGGGCTGGCGAACGTCGCTGCGTTTCGGACAGACCTCTACCGCGCCGTCCTCGACCCCGCCTCCAGCACCGGAAGCTTTGAATCCGCGATCGCACAGTTTCGTGCGTTCCGCGCCGATCCGCGGACCGACGTGCTCGTGCTCGGCGATTCGCGAATCTATTCCGGGCTCGATCCCGCGGCGGCGGGGGCCGCCGCAGGCATGCATTTGCGCTTTCTCAATGGCGGCGTTCCCGGCACCACACCGCGATGCTGGCCGTTTTTCGTGCGCGCGATCGATCCGCAGGTAAACCGGTTCAAGGCGGTCCTGATTCCGGTCGACACCTATGCCGACGACGATAGCGCAATTGGGAGCCTCGACGGCGACGACCGCCCGATGGATCTCCGCTACGTCGTCTTTCAAACGCGGCTCTGGGATCTCCCAAAACTCGCCGGTTCGTTTTCGGATCCTCGCGAGCGCGTCGAGCACGGCATCGATCTCTTTCTTCGCGGTCCGGAACTGCGCGACGACGTTCAGAACCTGCTCGCCGATCCGCCCGCGCGCGCCGCAGCGCTGGCGAAGGCACGAGCCGATCCGCTCTACGACCCGCTCGCCGCCCATCCGCGGTCCGAGTCGCTCGCGGGTCTCAGCGTCGATTTCCGCGCAAACCGCATTCTCTATCCGGGCGGGCTCTCCGACGAGCAGCACGCGGCGATCGCGCAGCAGGTGCTTGCAGAAGCGAAGCCGAGCGCGTCGTACGCCCGTTATCGCCGGCAATGGCTGGAACCGATTGCCGCGCGTTATCGCGCGGCCGGCGTTCGCGTGATCTTCGTTCGCATTCCCACGCGTCCGGCGCACCGCGTCACGAGCCAGGATCCGAGCGGGTCGCTCGCAGCGATCGCGCAATCGCAGGACGCCGCGTTGCTCCCGGCCGCGCCGTATATCGCGCTCGAGCGGCCCGAGCTGTTTGCCGACGAAGACCACCTCAACCACTCGGGGAGCGTGCAGTTCAGCCGTCTGCTCGGCGGCGACGTGGCGCGCGTGTTGGCGACCGCCGTGCCGACGCCGACGCCGGCACCGTCCGCAGCGCCGGCGAGGGTCGCAGGCGCGTCCCTGCTGCCCGCAGCGTCGGTATCGCCCGATGCGACGCGGCAACGCCCACATCGCTCGCTTTCGTGGTATGCGGCCGCCGCCGGTATCGGCATCCCGCTGCTCTTTACGTCGTACGAGTTTTGGCTGTACGTCGCCATCGTTGCGGCGCTCGTGTACCTCGTGCCGCGTGCCGCGCGGCGATGGGTACTGCTGCTCGCGAGCTATTATTTCTACGCGCGCTGGAACGCGTGGTACGTCGTCTTCCTGTGGATCCTGACCGCGAGCGACTACCTCATTGCGCTCGGCTTGGAGCGCACGCGGGAGCGCCTCGGCCGCAATCCGCGCGCGCTCTTAGCGCTCGGCATCGCGGCCAACCTCGCATTTTTGGGAACGTTCAAATACGCCAACTTCGCCAGCGGCACGGCCGCAGCGCTGATCGGGATGCACCAGAATCCGTGGTTGGTCTCGCTGTTCGTTCCGATCGGCATCAGTTTTCACACGTTTCAGAGCATCTCGTATCTCGTCGACGTCTACCGCGGACGGATGGCCGCGATCCGCCGCCTCTCCGACTATGCGCTCTACTTGGCCTTTTTTCCGCAGCTGCTCGCGGGGCCGATCGTGCGTGCCGGACTCTTTTTCGGCGAGCTGTTCGCGTGGCGTCCGCCGGGTCCCGACGATATCGGTTATGGGCTGGCGCGCGCCGGCTTCGGCCTGGTGAAGAAGATGGCGATCGCCGATCAGTTCGCGGGCGTCGCAAACGCGTATTGGGCCGCGCCCGCAAGCCACCCTGGCGCGCCGGCCGCGTGGTGCGCGCTCTTCGCGTTCTCGATGCAGATTTATTTCGATTTCTCCGGGTACAGCGATATCGCGATCGGCTGCGCACGGCTCTTCGGGTTCGTTTTCCCGGAAAACTTCGACATGCCGTACCTGGCGACGAGCATCACCGACTTCTGGCATCGCTGGCACATCACGCTCTCGACGTGGTTGCGGGACTATCTCTACATCCCGCTGGGTGGAAGTCGCGGCGGCACGCTCGCGACGCTGCGCAATCTGATGATCACGATGCTGCTGGGCGGCCTCTGGCACGGCGCGCAGTGGACGTTCGTCGCGTGGGGCAGCGTTCACGGCGTGCTGCTCTGCATCGAACGGATCAGCGGTGCCGGTCGAGCCGTTGCGGCGCCGCGCAGCGCCGCAACGGCCGCGCGCATCGCGGTTACATTCGTCCTCGTCTCGCTGGCGTGGGTGCTCTTCCGCTCGCCGACGTTCGGCGCGGCGGTCGACGTTTATCGCGCGCTCGTGCTGGGCGGCGGCGGCGCGCCGGCTTTTTCCGGTTGGCAAACGCTGTTGGCCGCAGGGATCCTCGCGTTCGGCCTGCTGCGCTTCGCGCTCGGCGGCGGCGCCCCCGCGTTCGCATGGGCGGCGCTACGTCCGGCGGCGCGCGTCGTCACGCTAGCCGGAGTGCTGCTGGCATTGGAGCTGCTGACCTGGCAGGGCGTCTCGCCCACGTTTATTTACTTCAAGTTCTAAGCGGTCGAAGGCGGCGCCGACTTCGGAAATGCCGCGCGAATGCGATCGATCGCTTCAATCGCCGCGAGCGCAACGCGACCGAGGGTCGGGATGACGCGCGGCCGGATGAGCCGCGGGTCGAACGAGGCCATGTACCGATCGTTCTCCTCGACGCAGGCGCGCACGAACTTTGCCGCGGTGAGATCTTTGAGAACGTCGCCGAAGAGATCGGGTTGATCGTCCGGGCGTTTCTCCGCTTGGATCCGCGTGCCGTCTTTGACCTTGCTAGCGATCGCCGCGCAGTACGATGCGAGCGCCGGGATCGCTTGCATGAGCGGCCCGCGCAGCCCGCGGCGCGTGCGGTCCCACGCGGTCCAGTTGACGAAAAAGACGATATGGCGGGCCTCTTCGACCAGGACGCGCGAGAAGAGCGACGCGAGCGCCTCCGGAAGGATGCGAGCGTCGCGCGCCAACCGGAAGATGCCGAAACCGGCAAACGAGTCGACGCACTCGTTGTAACCGAAAGCCATGAACGCGCCGCGCGTCGGATGCTTCTTCGGGACGTTCGGCATAACGCGCAAGCCGTACCGGTCGACCAAGCACTGGAGAATGCGGCCGTGCCGATCTTCCTCGTATCCTTGCAGTTCCAACGCCTCGCGCACGAGCGGGTCGCGTTCGGTCTCGGCAAACTTGCCGAGCGTTTCGCCGGCTCCTAATTCCACCTCGAGCGCGAGCGTCCAGATCGGAATCGCGCGCAGACGCGCGAGCGAGACCTCGTCCAGTTGCGGCCACGGCCACTCTTGCGGGTCGTACGGGCGGTGCGACTCGACGAACGAGCGGCAGAAGAGTTCCTTGTGTTCGTTCGATCCAATGCGCACGGTCAAGTACTCCATCTAAACGCGAGGAAGGCGACGATCCGGAGAGCGGTCGAAGGACCCCAGTGCATGACCGCACTCCGCGACCGGATTCCTTTACGCCATCATCGCGCTCGCATCGCGCAGTACCTTCGAGGCGTGGCATTTCGTGCCGGCTCGGTGGCAGCGAGAATTATCGCAGCGCGCCTCCCCGGCGATTCGGCGGGCGACCCGCTGCGGCCGGGGCTCGTCCTGTGGGCGTGCGCGGCACGGAACGGCGACGTCGACGACGCGCTGCCGGTCGCGGCCGCGTTCGACCTGTTCGACCGATTCCTGGCGCTGCACGCGGAGCTCGGCGGCGATACGTCGGCAAGCGTTGCGCAATGGGGGCTCGGCCAAAGCCTCAACGCGGGCGACGCGCTCTACGCACTCGCATTCCGAACGCTCGCAAGCGACGTGAAGAATCCGCAGCGCCGGCTCGAGACGGCGCGCGTGGTAGGCGAATCGGTGCTCGAAGCGATCGAGGGAAACCACGCGGCGCTGACGCGCGCGGCGCTCCAAGCCGGCGCGATTCTGGCGGGTGCGGCGGAGCCGGTCGTACGCGCGTTCGCGGACGCCGGAGATCTATTGTCCGGAGAGCCCGACGCCGCGGTCGCGGCGCTACGCCCGCACGTGTCGGGCGACGACACGAGCGCCTTCGAAGAAGTTGCACGCTACATTGCCCGACAAGCGGCGTAAAGACGAAACGCCGGCGCGCAAGGCGGATCACCTGCGCATCAACGTCGAGCACGACGTCGCGGCGAAAGGCGTCGACGCCGGCTTTGGCGCGTACCGGTTCACGCATCGAGCGCTCCCCGAGATCGATTTCGATCATGTCGACACGTCGGTCGAGCTCTTCGGGCGGAGGTTGCGCGCACCGTTGTTGATTTCGTGCATGACGGGCGGAACGCCCGACGCGCGCCGCATCAATCGGCGGCTCGCACGCGTCGCGCAGAACTTTGGATTCGCGATGGGGCTGGGCTCGGGCCGCGCGCTCATCGAATCGCCGGACTTGGTCGGTACCTTCGAGGTGCGTTCGCGCGCGCCCGACGTTCTGATCTTCGCAAACCTCGGCGCCGTGCAACTGAAGAAGGGATACGGCATCGACGAATGCCGGCGGCTGGTGGAGTTGCTGCGCGCCGACGCGCTGGTGCTGCACCTCAATCCGCTGCAGGAAGCGCTGCAGCCCGAGGGCGACACGGCGTTCGCCGGAGTGCTCGACGCGATCGCGCGGCTCTGCGCGTCCGCGCCGTTTCCGATCGTCGTGAAGGAAGTCGGATGGGGCATCGCGCCGGCGGACGTCCGCGCGCTCGTGGATGCCGGGGTCGCCGCCGTGGACGTTGCGGGCGCGGGCGGGACGTCGTGGAGCGAGGTCGAGCGACACCGAATCGCCGACGCGTGGCGCGCCAACGTTGCGGCGGCCTTTGCCGGATGGGGGATTCCGACGGCGCGGGCACTCGTCGAGGCGCGTGCGGCTGCTCCGGAGACGACGCTGATCGCGAGCGGCGGCGTTCGCGACGGCCTCGATGCGGCCAAGGCGCTGGCGCTCGGCGCCGACATGGTCGGTATGGCGGCGCCATTTTTGAAAGCGGCAGACGCCGGGTTGGAGGCGGCCGAGGATTTGGCGCGCGAGCTCGTGGAGACGTTGCGCATCGCGATGTTTTGCGTTGGAGCGCGCGCGCCGCGCGAGCTGCGAGGAACGCTCGCGTGACGCTGACGCTCGAGGCGGCCGATGCCTATTGCCGCATCCTCACGCGCCGCCACTACGAAAACTTCAACGTCGCTTCGCGCTTCGTCGACGGGCGCAAGCGCCGCGATCTCACGCGGATCTACGCGTTTTGCCGCACCACCGACGATCTCGGCGACGAGAGCCCCGACGGAAGCGCTCCGGCGCGACTGGAACGCTGGCGCGGCGAGGTCGAAGCGCTCTTTGCGGGAACGCCGCCGGTCCATCCGGTGCTCGTCGCTCTGCAGCCGACGGTGGAAGGGCACGCCATACCGGCGCAGCCGTTTCTCGATCTCATCGCCGCGAACGTCCGAGATCAGCACGTGACGCGCTATCGAAACTGGGACGAGCTGATCGGCTACTGCCGCCTCTCCGCCGCGCCGGTCGGGCGCATGGTTTTGCGAGTCTTTGGCGTAAGCGGTGCCGACTCGGAGCGCCTTTCCGACGATGTGTGCATCGGATTGCAGCTCGCCAATCACGCCCAGGACGTCAGCCGCGACGCCGCGATCGGCCGGCGCTACCTTGTGGATAGCGACGTGGAAGCAAGGGGAATTGCGGGCGCCGCGCAAGCCATGGTGGAACGGGCTCGCGACCTGCTCGCTTCGGGAATCGAGTTGGAACGGCGCGTTCCGCGGGCGCTGCGATTGCAGCTCGTACTCTACCGAACGGGAGGCTTGGCCATATGCGATGCGATCCAGGCGATCGGGTATAAAACCGAACGTGAGCGTCCCAGCGTCTCGGCATCGAAGAAGGCCGAGCTCGTACTCCGCGCCGCGGCGCAACTCTTCGCGCGAGGGGGCGCGTAGATGATCGGTTTGCAGCGCGCGCTGCGCGGCATCGTCGTTCCGCAATCAGATCGGCATCGGGCCGAGCGCTTCAATCGCGATATGGCCAAGCGCGAGGCGGGCAACTTCTACTGGGGATTCATCTCGCTCGGATACCACGAACGCATGGCCATCTATGCGCTCTATAACTTCGCGCGGCAGGTCGACGACGAAGCCGATACGGTCGGGCTCGAGAATCTTCCGGCGCGGCTGCAGGTGCATCGCGAGCGCATCTCGCGCTGCGTTCGCGGGGAGTATGGGAACGACCCGATCTTGCGCGTCCTGGCCGAGGCGGTGGAGCGCTATTCGATTCCCGAGGCCGAGCTGCAGATGCTCGTCGACGGCGTCGAAATGGATTTCAGCCGGTCCCGTTACGAGACGTTCGAGGATCTGCGCCACTATTGCACGCTAGTCGCCTCGGTCGTCGGCCGGATGTGCGTCCGCATCTTCGGCTTCAGCGATCCGATCGCGCTCGATCGGGCCGACGATTTGGGACTGGCGCTGCAGCTGACGAACATTCTGCGCGACGTTCGCGAGGACGCCGTCGACATGAAGCGAGTCTACCTGCCGCAAGAAGAGCTGCGGCGGTTCGGCATTCCTGAGCCGGCGCTTGCGAGCGGCCAGATCGTACGCGGCTGGAGCGATCTGATCGCGTATAGCGTCGCGCGCGCGCGAACGTATTTCGAGAGCGGGTACGAAGTGCTGCGCTATATTCCGCGCCGGCCGGCCGCGTGCGTGCAGACGATGGCCGGCATCTACGAGGAGCTGCTCAAAAAGATCGAACGCGATCCGGCGCTGCCGTTGCGCGCTCGGGCGGCGCTTTCGAAGACCGAGAAACTTCGCGTCGTCGTGCGTTCGTGGCTTTCGAGCGCGTAGCCGTCGTCGGCGCGGGGCTCGCCGGTCTTGCGGCGGCGCTGCGTTTAAAAGATGCCGGCGCGCACGTCGACCTGTTCGAGCGAAGCCGTCTGCTCGGCGGACGCGCGACCTCGTTTGAAATCGACGGCGTCGAAGTCGATAACGGACAACACGTTTTTCTGGCCTGCTGCGAGCGGTTCATCGCCTTCGCGCAGAGCGTCGGCATGGAAGGCGACCTGCGCCTCCAGGATCGCTTCGACGCGCGCATCGTGGCTCGCGGCGGACGGAGCGGGCGCCTGCGCGCGGGCGCGTTTCCCGCGCCGTTTCATCTCGTCGAGTCGTTTGCGGGCTACCCGTTCCTCACGCCGGCGGAGAAGCTGCGGATCGCACGCGCGCTGCTCTCGGTCGGGCGCGCGGACGACGACGAAACCTTCGAAGCCTGGCTCGACCGTCACGGACAAGGCCCCGGCGAGCGTCGCGCGTTTTGGGATCCGTTCTTTATTCCGGCGCTCAACGCACCGTTCGACCGCGTCGCGGCCGCGGACGCCATATTCGTTTTGCAAACGGCGTTCTTGCGCGACGCCGGCGCCGCGCGCTTTGGATTTTCCAAGGTGCCGCTCGCGCATCTCGCGGCGGCTGCGGCGGCGCGGCTCGACGGCCTGCGAACCTCATGTGCGGTGCAGTCGATCGACGCATCGGACTCCGGCGTGACGCTGCATCTGGTCAACGGTGAGAGCGAGCGCTTCGACGCCGTCGTGCTCGCGGTGCCGCCGAGGCAAACCGCGCGCATGCTCGGCGATCCGGCGCGCTACGGCGTCGCGGGACTCGACGCCTACGATCCGTATCCGATCGTCGACGTGCACCTCTGGCACGACGGCGGCAGCATCGGACTCGATTTTGCGGCCGCGCTCGACTCGCCGCTGCAATGGATCTTTGAAAAGGCGCCCGGGTACGTCTGCTGCAGCATCAGCGCCGCGGGCGAGTATCTGACGATGCCGACCTCCGAGCTCGAAACGCTCGCGTGGCGCGAAGCGCAAGCGTATTTGCCGGCGCTGCAACGCGCGACG